>Ga0207088_1070_pt1 | contig 20182 bp, 18 predicted proteins | sample Alteio_BWMinHeat_52_FD_153564 | JGI IMG/M metagenome (GOLD analysis project Ga0207088, IMG submission 153564) | Enriched cells from forest soil in Barre Woods Harvard Forest LTER site, Petersham, Massachusetts, United States -... | ecosystem: Environmental > Terrestrial > Soil > Temperate forest >... | reverse complement strand
TCCGCCGACTTGTCCCCAGGATTGACGTCAGGATGGTATTTGCGCGCCAGCTTGCGGAACGCCTTGCGGATGTCGTCCGCCGAAGCCGACTTCTTCACGCCGAGAATTTCGTAATAGTCCTTCTTGGGAGTAGTGGCCATGGGGCGCAATCTGAAATCGGATCACGAGTCTAATTCAGAATCTTTCGCCTCTCTTTATCGTCCACGACCAGCTTGAAATCGTCGGACTCCGCCTCGTCCACATAGACAGGGACGTCCCGCGTCCCGGTGGCGCTTTCCACCAGAACCAGCCAGCGCAGTTCATCCTCGGCCAGGCTCAAAAAATAGGTTTCGCCATTCACCTGAAAATCCACTTCGTTTCTCCAGTCTTCTAATCGTTCCGTTCATCCAAGAAACCCTGTCATCCTGAGCGGAGCGGGATGGCGAGCGAAGCGAAACCATCTCGCGCAGTCGAAGGACCCCGTGCACCTCAATCCCACCGCGGAGGCCTCAAGGAGTTCTTACGTCGCACCATCATCGTGATCTTTCACTTCAGCACCCAAAGTCTGTCATCCTGAGCGAAGTTGTCGTCCGCGAAGCGAACGGCAACGCAGTCGAAGGACCCCGTATCTCTAGACCTCGACTGGAACGCGTCAAGGAGTTTCCACCGAGCACTCTACGGCATCGTGAGAACTCCCATCCAGGTCCATCTCACTGCAAGCAAGCGAGGGGTCCTTCGACTCCGAGGCTGCTCCGCTTCGCGGAGCAGCCTCTACGCTCAGGATGACAGTGCTTGGAGATTACTTCTTGTCTTCCACGTCCACGTACTCGGCGTCGATCACGCCTTCGTCTTTCTTGGCCTGACCGTTGCCGCCCGGCTCGCCGCCCGCCGCCGGACCTGGCGTTGGACCCGCCCCCGCTCCCGGCGTCGGCTGCGCTGCCGCCTTGTACATCTGCTCAGCCAGCTTGTGCGAAGCCGCGGTCAGCGTCTCGCGCGCCTTGTCCATCGTCGCCTTGTCGTTCGACTCCAGCGCCTTCTTGGCGTCGGCCACGGCGTTCTCGACATCTCCCCGTTCCGAGCCGGAGATCTTGTCGCCCTGCTCGCGCAGCATCTTCTCGATGTTGTAGACCATGCTATCGAGCTGGTTCTTGGCTTCGATCGAATCGCGCTGCGCCTTGTCTTCCGCGGCATGCGCGTCGGCTTCCTTGGCCATGCGCTCGACTTCTTCCTTTGACAGGCCGGAAGACGACGTGATCGTAATCTTCTGGTCTTTCTGAGTGGCGGTATCCTTCGCGGTCACGTTCAGGATGCCGTTGGCGTCAATGTCGAACGTCACCTCAATCTGCGGCACGCCGCGCGGAGCCGGCGGAATCCCGGTCAGATGGAACTTGCCCAGAGTCCGGTTTTGCGCCGCCATCGGGCGTTCGCCCTGCAGCACGTGCACCTCAACTGAGGTCTGGCTGTCGGCCGCGGTCGAGAACGTCTCGGTCTTCTTCGTCGGAATCGTCGTGTTGCGTGGGATCATCGGCGTTGCCACTCCGCCCAGCGTTTCAATCGCCAGCGACAGCGGAGTCACGTCCAGTAGCAGCAGATCTTTCACTTCGCCGCCCAGCACGCCACCCTGAATCGCCGCGCCAATCGCCACCACTTCGTCGGGATTCACTCCCTTGTGGCCTTCCTTGCCGAACAATTCCTTCACCAGCGCCTGTATGCGCGGCATGCGCGTCTGTCCGCCGACCAGCACCACTTCGTTGATCTTGCTGGTCTCAACGCCCGCATCTTTCAAGCACTGCTTGCACGGACCAACCGAGCGCTGGATGATGTCTTCCACCATTCCCTCGAGCTTGGCCCGCGTCAGCTTCTTCACCAGATGCTTCGGACCACCCGCATCCGCCGTAATAAACGGCAGATTGATTTCGGTCTCCATGGTGGTCGAGAGCTCAATCTTGGCGCGCTCGGCCGCGTCGCGCAGACGCTGCAGGGCCATCTCATTGCCTTTGCCGCGGAGGTCGAGCCCTTCGTCCTTCTTGAACTCGTCAATGAGCCAGTCGACAATGCGCTGGTCGAGGTTGTCGCCACCCAGGTGCGTGTCGCCGTTGGTAGCTTTGACTTCAATCACGCCCTCGCCAACTTCAAGCACGGAAATGTCAAACGTTCCGCCGCCGAAGTCATACACGGCGATCATCTCGTCCTTCGTTTTGTCGAGCCCGTACGCCAGCGCGGCCGCCGTCGGCTCGTTGATGATGCGCTTCACTTCGAGCCCGGCAATCTGCCCGGCGTCTTTGGTGGCCTGTCGCTGCGCGTCGTTAAAATACGCCGGCACGGTAATGACCGCCTCGGTCACTTTCTCGCCGAGATAGTCCTCCGCCGCCTTCTTCAGCTTCTGCAAAATCAGCGCCGAAATCTGCGGAGGCGTATGCTCCTTGCCCTGCGCCATGACCGCGACGTGGTCGCCCGACTGCACCACCTTATAGGGCACCATCTTGATCTCTTCCGACACTTCGTCGTAGCGCCGCCCCATGAAGCGCTTGATCGAATAAACCGTGTTCTCCGGGTTGGTGATAGCCTGCCGCTTCGCCACCTGCCCCACCAGCCGCTCGCCAGTCTTGGTAAAGCCCACGACGGAAGGCGTAGTGCGCCCTCCTTCTTCATTGGCGATCACCTTGGGCTCGCCGCCCTCCATCACCGCCACGCAGGAATTGGTAGTTCCCAGGTCAATTCCGATAATCTTTCCCATACAATGCTCCTCCTGAACTCTTGTAAGTGCTTTATAATCATTGCACTTATGATTGCGCTCAAGGCCATCCTAAGACCTGAGTGGATCGTTGTCAAGGTTTAGATGCGAGGGAGGTGAAGAAGTTGCGGCGAATCTGGAGGTCCTGGCCCTTGCCTTCGCCCGTGCTGTGACGGGCAACCTTGCCCGTCTGGCCCGAGGAACGCTCAGCACGCCACTCCTGTGCCGCTGTACTCCACGGTCTCATCCCTAGGGGACTTTTCCAGGTTTACCACACCCCATCCGTAACCCTGTCATCCTGAGCGAAGCGACTGCTTCGCGAATGCGAAGCAGCCGCGCAGTCGAAGGACCCCGTCCCCGCCCGCAGTGCCACGATCTCCGAAAGGAGCTTCCCCTACAGCTCCCACTACTTGGGTAGAACTCCCTGAGACGCCATCGACAGTCCCATCTTGCTAGGGGTCCTTCGGCTGCGTTGGCGCTCGCTTCGCGACCGCCAACTCCGCTCAGGATGACAGAGTTGGGCGCGGCCCGCTTCTCGCCGGAAATGACGGGGTATAATCGCATGCTGCAGTGGTCGGTCAGAGGAGTCCATGGTCTTTGCCAAGCGTCTTCGCGAAGAGGTGGTTCGCGGCGACATAACTTGTAGCGTCAGGATTTGGACGGGCCCCACGTCTCGGAAGGCCGCCGCTATTGCATGGGAGACGGCGAGATAGAAATCGAGTCGGTCACACCGATCGGGTTTCCTGATATTACTCCGGAACTAGCGCGGGAATCCGGCTTCCTGGGAGTACTCGATCTGCTTAAGATTGCAAAGCACGGTAAGGGCAGTAACATATATCGGATTCGATTTCACTATATTCCGCCTCACAGGAAACACAGGGCGGTCCGAGCAGAAACATAGAAAGAGAAGCGCCTCCTAGAGCTCCACCTCTTGGGGATTTTGTTGATTCACCCCACTCTTTCCCGTACCCTTGAACCCAAGGAGCTAGCCATGACCATCGAAATCCGCGACCCATCGTTGGAGGCCAGAATCCAAAAGCAGATCCAAGCAACCGGCTCAGGCAGCGTCGAGGAAGTGCTGCTCCGCTTGCTCGATACGCAGGAAGAACAGGACCGCTGGCTCGTAGAGAACCGCGAGGAGATTAACGCCAAGATTCGCCGCGGCATCGCTCAACTCGACCGCGGAGAGGGGATTCCAGAAGATCAGCTCGACGCTTACCTCGCAAACCTGAAAGCCCAGCCCGAATGAGAAGGCGTTACGTTCTCGCGCCGGAGGCTGCACTCGATCTTGTCCAAATCTGGCGTTACATCAAGAAAGAAAGCAGCGCAAAGATCGCGGACCGGGTTGAAACGAATATTCGCGACCAGATCGTTTCATTAGCTAAAAGGCCAGGCATCGGTCACTGGCGCAAAGATCTCACGGACGAAGCGGTGAAGTTCTTCCCGGCCTATTCCTATCTCATCGTCTACCGACCCGACACGAAACCTCTGCACGTGGTCGCCATCCTCCAAGGCCGGCGAGACCTGCAGCAACTCCTGAGAGTTCGCCTGTGACCCTCTTCCAAAGACTACAATCATCCCGCCATGTCCAATCCCATCACCCGACGTCAGTTTCTGGTCGCGGGAGCCGCGACCGGCATTGCACTATCCACCGCTGGTAAGCTTGTTGCCGCCGAAACCGCACCGGAGCGCAAGTTCTACGCCATCCTGAGCGTGGGGCGGTTGGGCTTTCAGTCGACCTTTCCCGAATCCTTGGAACTGGCCACCAAACATGGCTTCGAAGGATTGGATCCTGACGCCGGCTATCTCGCTTCGCTCAATGACGACGCCTTGCACCGGCTGCTCGACGATTTGAAAAAAAGAAGTCTGAAGTTTGGAGCGGCCGGCCTGCCGGTCGAATTCCGCAATGATTCCGACACCTTCAACTCCGACTTGAAAAAGCTTCCCGCCGCGGCGGCGGTCCTTCAGCGAGCAGGAATTTGGCGGATCAACACTTGGATAATGCCCTGCAGCGACGATCTCACTTATTTACAGAATTTCCGCCAGCACGCCGAGCGCCTGCGGCTGTGTGCGCAGGTTCTCGCCGATCACGGGCAGAGACTGGGGCTCGAATATGTCTCGCCGCGCACGCTCTGGCGCAGCCAGAAACATCCATTCATTCACACACTCAGCGAAATGAAAGAGCTGCTGGTCGCCATCGGCACCGACAACCTTGGCATCCAGCTCGACAGCTGGCACTGGTTCAACGCGCAAGAAACGCAGCAGGACCTTTTGACCCTCCGCGGGCCGGATGTGATCACCGTTGACCTGAACGACGCCCCCACCGGCCTCATGATCGATCAGTACCGCGACAACAGCCGCGAGCTACCCGCCGCCACCGGAGTCATACCCGTGAAGCAGTTCCTCGACGCGCTGCTCCAGATCGGCTACGACGGCCCCATCCAGGCCGAGCCCTTCAACGCAGCTCTACGCGCGCTGACGTTGGACCAGGCCTGCGCCGCGGCTTCCGACGCCATGAAAAAAGCGTTCCGATTGACGTGAAGAGACTGGATGAAGAGCGAAGACGGACGGCCAGCTTTGCGATTAACTTGGCTGAAATAATTCTCTCTTTACATGTGCGCCACATGAAACTATCATAGTCACATGCCCAGAACGAAGACGAAGATGATCCAGCTTCGCAACGTGCCGGATGCCCTGCATCGCAGCCTGAAAGCCCGCGCCGCCTTGGCAGGCATGTCCCTCTCGGACTATCTGCTCACCGAGATTAAGGAGATTGCGGAGCGGCCCACACTAGCCGAATTGCGCGACCATCTACATACGCGCAAGCCGGTTGCCCTTTCCCTGGACACGGCGCGCCTGGTGCGAGAGGAGCGCGACGCCCGGTGATCGTCCTGGACGCATCCGCGGCGATTGACTGGCTTCTCCAGACCGTCGCTGGACAAAAAATCGAGAATCGAATTTACTCGCGCGGCGAATCGCTTCATGCGCCGCACCTTCTGGACCTTGAAGTGGCGCAGGTCCTCCGGCGGCTGGTGCGGGAAGCTGCGGTCTCCGCCCCGCGCGCCGATCAGGCGATCCAGGATTTACTGGATCTTCGCTTAACCCGCTACCCTCACTTCGTGTTCCTCCCACACATTTGGCGCCTCCGGCATAATCTTTCGGCGTACAATGCCGCCTACGTCGTGCTCGCCCGCCAACTCACCGCTACCCTCATTACGCGTGACGCCCGCCTCGCTTCTGCTTCCCCGCGTGGGGTGAGCATCGAGCTCTTCTGAATGCCTTCCCGCCGAGATGATGAGACGATTAAGAGGGACCGGGCCGCCATGAACCACAGGAACTGACAACTGCCTACTCCATCTCCACCTTCCAAACCGGTTCCCCGCCCAGCGAGTGGTAGAAGCCCCATCCCGCCAGCGCCACCACGCTGAGCAGGGCGAGCATGGCAGTGCTGGCGTACCACTGCGAGAAGTCGGTGGTGAGGGGCACGTTGAGGAACATATCTACGGTGAAAGCCCCGACTGCCAGCGGCACCAGCCCGAAGCGCAGGACAATCAGCACCAGCACACCGTAAATCAGCAAGATCGCCGGGACGTCCACTGCCAGATGTGTGCTCTGCAGCGACTTCATGGCGACGAAGATCGCCACGAACAGAATGGCTGCAATCCAGTCCGCCCGCAATGCCTTGAGGCCCACCCGCTTCAGGATGAACTCCACCAGCACCTTCAGCCCCAGTAGCAGAAAGAAGAACTGCAAGGTCCCGAAAATCGAGACGGGAACCTGCAACAGCACCTGGCCCAGAGCCTGGCGCCCGCCCAGCAAATACGCCGACGCGCTGAGTGGTGGGGCCGCGCCCAAGCGCGCCGAGGGGATGTAGGTGCCTTCAAAGATCAGAATCCAGAGCGTGCCAAAGGCGACGCCGAATAGAATGTCGCGTCCCACGACCGCGTCGCGCCATTGTCCCGAGACCAGCCGGCTCCAGGAAATGATGGCCTGCGGCCAGTACCGGCGAATCCACGGCTCGAGGGCCAGGTAGAGCATCCACATCGTGCCTCCCCATAACAGCCCGGAGGCAATGACCAGCATCAGGTACCCGAAGGTCTGGAAGCCGACGGCGAAATGCGAGCGGCACAACCACAACACGATCTCCACCACGAACATCACGATCGCCAGGCGCAGCGCTCCCTCACGGTCACCGCGGCCATGACGGTAATTCCGGCGCGCCATCAGAGCGCCCGCCACCAGCATGAAAACCAGCACTAGGAGGGCCATGATGTTGCTCACGCGGTTCTTCTTTTCGTCCACGGATTGAGAAGCAATCATGCGCCACGGCTTGTTCCATTCGCCGATCATCGCGAAAAACACCGGCTTCCCATGCCACGCCGCGGCTTCCACGCGCAGCGGCCGGTTCGAGCCGGGCCACACCCCGGTCCATGCCGCGCGCGCGTCGGCGGCGCCCAGCGAAGTCCACTCGGGGGGCGCGGGCTGCAGCTTCGACGCGTCTACTTCCGCGGCGGAAAACAAGGCACTCCAATCCAGCGGCGCTGCAGCGCTTTCTTTGGGGCTTTCTTTGGCAATCTCTTTCTGCGGCGGAATCGCCTGCAGATAAATCAGCCTCCCCTTGGCGTCCAGCTTCAGGTTGATCATTCCCGAGAGCGTCGTCGGCGGGTCTTCTTCGGTGACGATTCCTGGAATCAACAGGACGTCCGCGTAATCGGTGGCCCCCAGCAGGTCCGGACTCTGCCGGTACCAGAACTGCAGCATGGTCGGCCGCCCGGCAATTACGTCGTCCCAGTTGACCGGCGCCTTTGCTGCCTCCTTCTCCACCGAGTCGCGAAAATTCGTATCGTAGTCAAAGCCCAGAACGCTATCCGCCGGTTTTTCCGTGTAGCCGAGACGCGCCACGATCTCGCGCGCCTTGTGCGCCAGAACCTCGGGAGGCTGCTCCAGATGCATCTTCTCGACCGCGCTGTAGCGGACTGTCAGATAAGCTCCGACCGCCAGCCCCGCCAGCACGAAGAGCAGGCAGGCAACCGCCACTCGTGGGCGCAATCCCGCCGTCTCTCCCGAGGCCGCCACCAGTTGCGGCGACGGCGTTTCTCCCGCCGCCAGTGCCGCCGCCAGCGGATCGCCGCCGGGCAGCGCCCCGGCTACCGCCAGGGCCGTCGCCGGACGCGCCATCGGTTCTGTCTCCAGACACCGCAGAATCACCTTCTCCACAATCGGATCCAGATCCTTCACGACGGAAGAGGGCCGGCTGGGCGTGCGATCGCCGCCGGCGTGCACGGCTCCTGCGAGCTTTTCGGCGAACGCCCGCTTGCCTGTAAAGACTTCATACAGCACCAGGCCGAGCGCATAAATGTCGCTGCGCGGGCTCACTTCTTTCCCGGACAGTTGTTCGGGCGACATATATGCCGGAGTCCCGCTGCGCACTTCAGGCCCGCGAATGTCGTCGGCCACTCCCGCCAGACCAAAATCTGTGATCACCACCTGCCCGCGCCCATCGAGCATGATGTTGGCCGGCTTCAAGTCACGATGCAGAACGCCTTTGGCGTGGGCCGCCGCCAGTCCCGCGCAAAGGTGCCGTGCGATGTCCAACGCCTTGTCGGGAGGAAGGCGGCCGATGCGCCGCAGCAGGGAAGCCAGATCCTCGCCATCGACATACTCCATGGTGAAAAATGTCTGACCTTCCACTTCTCCAACGTCGTACACCCGGCAAACATTGGGGTGAGAAACCCGTCGCGCCATCCGCACTTCGTTGCGAAAGCGTTCCAGCAGTCCTTCGTCGCGCCCCGCTTCGTCGGGCAGAAACTTCATCGCGACCGCCTGGCCGAGCGTCAGGTCATCCGCGCGGTAGACCTCGCCCATGCCGCCTTTTCCCAGCAGCGCGATGATGCGGTAGCGCGACGCCACCAGCCGCCCGGGAAGAAAGCGCCCTTCGTTCAATGAGTATTCCGCCGAACTGGAAGGTCGTGACGAAGATCGCGACGAAGATCCCGACGCTGGCCGCGGAGGCAGCGGCGAAGTCGATGTGGCAAAGTCGAGCGTCGCCACGTCGTCGGTATTCGACACCGGTCGTCCGCAGGACGAGCAATAGCCCGCGAGGTTCGACAACTCCGTCCCGCAGTTCGTGCACTTGGCCATTGAAATTTCCCGCTACAGTCTATCCCATGCGATCTATAAGGAGTCATCCCGAACGTAGCCGTTCTTCAGGCGCAGTGAGGGACCTCCCACGCCCCAACTTTACGATCGAAGTCAAGCGACTCAATCCCGGAACAGCTCAGGTCCGAGGTCCGAGGTCTGACGCCCGGCGCATGCCTGATGTATTACCATGCAAAGCAATGACCTCGCGCTTGGGCACATGGTTTCGGGATCCTCTATTTCTCCTGTGCCTCACCGCGGGCCTGCTCGCTTTCGTGGTGCAGTCCGGTGAGCTCGGCACCGCCGACACCCTGCACCGCCTCCAGACCACGCACTGGCTGTGGACCTCGCAGCCCCAGGTGTTGCCCAACGAGTATCCCGAGTTCGGCCTGCACGGCCGCGGCGGCCGCATCTTCAGTTGGTACGGCATTGGCCAATCTCTACTCATGCTGCCCGCGGACCTGGTAGCTACTTGGATCGCCCACTGGCACATTTTCTCGGAATACGAGGATGACCCCGCCGTGCGCAGCATCATCGTCAGCTACAGCACGAATATTCTGGTCAGCGTGCTGACGGTTCTGATCGCGTTCCGCCTGCTGCGTCAAGTGCGCTTTTCAGTGAACGAAACCGTCGCCGGCGTTCTCGCCTTGCTGTTCTGCACCACCCACCTGCATTACACCCAGAACATGCAGGAAAACAGCTACATCATGCTGCTGACTCTGACTGGATTTTCCTTCCAGTACGAGTGGCTGCGCACCGGCAGCAGCCGTGCCCTTTTCCTGGGTTCCGCCGCGCTGGGTCTGAACCTGCTGACTCGAGTCACCACCGGCCTCGACCTGATCGCAGCCGGCGTCTTTCTTCTAGCTGTGCTTTGGCTCGAGCAAAACCGCGGCCGCGCCTTGTGGCAGCGCCTAGGGGCCTACTGCAAGATCGCCGTCCCGGTCTACGCCTTCTTTGCGATCATCGAACGCCTCTACAGCTTCTACCGTTTCGGATCCCTGACCCAGACCTATCTTCCAATCTTCGCCCGGGAATCGCGCCTGCAGGATCCCACTCTGCCGCCAAACTTCCCCTGGAGCACTCCTTTCCATGAAGGCGTTTTCGGCGCGCTGTTCCAGCCCGAGAAATCCATTTTCCTCTTCGACCCTCTTCTCATGCTCGCTCTCGTTCTGCTTGTGCTTTTGTGGAAACGCCTTGCCGTCGAAGTCCGCGCTTACGCCCTGACTACACTCCTGCTCCTCGCGGGCTACATCAGTTTCTATGCGCGCTACACTTACTGGGCCGGCGATTTTGCCTGGGGCGACCGCTACGTTTCGACTGCGGCAGAAATGGTGGCGCTCCTCGCCGTGCCCGTGCTCTTGCGTCATCGTGAACAGCTAAGCCCGAATCTACGCCCGTGGATCTGGCGCGGCAGCATCGTCCTCATCGCCGCCAGCTTGATCATTCAGATTGCTTCCCTCGCCTTCTGGCTGCCGCTGGAGATCTACCAGATGGAAACCCTCGGCCATCCCACGTTCGTGATAGCGCTGCGCTTCAAAAATATCGCCGCCTTCGCGCTCGGCAAGATGGACGCCTGGGGCCTGACCACCGACGAGATGTCGCAGGACCCATGGGACTACGTCCACATCACGACGTGGAACTTCTTGCCGTTCCTGCTCCGCAGAGTTGGAGCCGCGCCTGCCGGGGTAGTGAAAACAGCGTTCGCCGTGTGGGCCACAGCCATAGCCGGATTTGGCGCTACGCTATGGCGGCTCCAGACGGCGTTGCGGTCTTCGATGAACGAGGGTCGCTCGGGTTGAAGCGCGAACCCGCTGATGGTAGAATGGTAGACATAGATGGTAGACAGGTGGAACACATGAGCCTGAACATAAAAAACGAGGAAGCCCACCGGCTGGCGCGGGAATTGGCCAGCGTCACAGGTGAGAGCATGACCGTCGCCGTGAGTGAGGCGATCCGCGAGCGGTTAGAGCGCGTTCGGAGCAAATCCAAGAAGGGCATGGCGGAAAAACTGATGAAGATCGCTAGAGAGACCGGTCCTCTCTGGAAAAAACCGCATGTCTCGATCGAGGAATTGTTTTACGACGAAAACGGACTTCCCAAGGGACTACTCAAGTGATCGTCGATTCATCGGCGCTTATCGCGATTCTGCGGAACGAGCCCGACGCTTCCGCCATCGCACAAGCCTTGCAGCGAGCACCCTTTCGCCATATTTCGGCGGTTACCTATGTGGAAGCTGCGGTCGTCGCCGACAATGACCGAAACCCGCTGCTGAGCCGCCGGTTCGACAACCTGATTCGCGATGCGCAGGTCTCGGTCGAGCCCGTCACCCCAAGACAAGCTGAGATTGCGCGGCAAGCCTACCGCGATTTCGGCAAGGGACGGCACAAGGCGGGGCTGAACTTTGGCGACTGTTTTGCTTACGCGCTGGCGAAAGAAATGGACGAGCCCCTGCTATTTAAAGGAACTGATTTCGCGCGCACGGATGTAGAGGTCGTGAAGACCTAGACGGCCCCGTTTGCCCGGTTCACCGCTTCTTCTTAGTCGCCTTCGGCTTCAAGGTCTTCACATATGCGTAGCTCATTGCGAGATACTTTTCCAGAGCCTTCGTGTTCTTGAGTAATGAGTCGGGCACGGTGACGTATTCCCGCATCACCGCTCCGTAGGCTTCGTACAGGGTCGTGTCGTACTTATTCAGGAACTTTTCCCGTTCGTCTTCCGGAAGCCTGAGAGCCATCACGCCCTTGGGTCCGAGCAGAAGAGAAAACATGTGGCCATTCAGCGAAGTGTAAGGATTCGCCGCGCCCTTGCGTTCGATCGCCGGATGGGTGGCTATCAGCTTGTCGTACAGAGCTAACTTATCAGCGGGGATGTCGGGTTTCTTGGGCGTGCCCATCGTGCTTCCCTCGCCTCAGCAAATCGAACGGCTATCTCCTACTCCACCGTCACCGACTTCGCTAGATTCCGCGGCTGATCCACGTCGCACCCGCGCCGCACCGCGATGTGATACGCCAGCAATTGTAGCGGGACGATTTCCAGTATCGGCAACAACTCTTCCGGCGCCGCCGGGACGTACAGCACATGATCCGCCGCTTCCTTGATCTCTTCGTCCCCTTCGGTGGCCAGCGCGATCACCACTCCCGATCGCGCCTTCACTTCCTTCAGATTCGACATCGTCTTCTCGTAGCGCAGCACCGACCCCGGATTGTTCACGTCCCGGGTCGCAATCACCACCACCGGCAGATTCTCATCGATCAACGCATTGGGCCCGTGCTTCATTTCGCCCGCCGGATATCCCTCGGCATGAATGTAGGAAATCTCTTTCAGCTTCAGCGCCCCTTCGAGCGCGATCGGATAATGAATGCCCCGCCCCAGAAATAAAAAGTCCCGGACCTTCTGATAGCGCTTGGCCAGCTCATCGCAAGCTGCGTCCTGCATAAGAACCGTTTCCAGCTTCCCAGGAATGCGCGTCAGCTCCAGCATCGCCGCCCGCGCCTGCTCCGCCGTCATAACCCCGCGCACCTGCGCCAGGTACATCGCGAACACATACAGCGCGGTGAGCTGTCCCGTAAACGCCTTGGTCGACGCCACGCCAATCTCAGGCCCGGCATGCGTATAAATGGTTCCCGCCGCTTCACGCGTGATCATCGACCCCACCACGTTGCAGATGGCCAGCGTCTTCGATCCACGAGTCTTGGCTTCGCGCTGGGCGGCGATCGTGTCCGCCGTCTCCCCCGACTGCGAGATCACCAGCGTGATTGTCTTCGGGTCCACAATCGGATTCCGGTAGCGCCACTCGCTGGCGTAGTCCACCTCCACCGGCACGCGCGCCAGTGTTTCGATCATGAACTTGCCCGCCTGCCCGGCGTGCCAGCTGGTTCCGCAGGCGATGATGTTGATCTTCTCCGCGGCCCGGAACTCCGCCTCGCTGATCTCCATCTGGTCGAGAAAAATGTGTCCCGTATCCTGCGAGACCCGCCCCAGCGCCGTGTCGCGAACCGCCCGCGGCTGCTCATAAATTTCCTTGAGCATGAAATGCTTGAAGCCACCCTTCTCCGCCAGAATGGGATCCCAGGTAATGTGCTGTATCTGGCGCACCACGGGCTTGCCGTCGAAGTCCGTCAGTTGCACGCCGTCAGACGTGACCACGGCCATATCTCCATCCGCCAGGAAAAAGATGTCGCGCGTGTGATTCAGGATGGCCGGCACATCCGATGCCACGAAGTACTCATCGTCCCCCAACCCGATCACCGCCGGTGGTCCATTGCGCGCCGCCACAATCTTGTTCGGTTCGTCGGTCGAAATCACGGCCAGCGCAAAAACGCCGGTGAGCTGTTTTACCGTCTGCCGCACCGCATTTTCCAAAGAAACATGCCGGCCGTTTCCCGAACTCGCGGAATATTTCTCGACCAGATGCGCAATAATTTCAGTGTCGGTCTCGGTGGTGAAGGTGTGGCCCTCCTCGATCAGCTTCTTCTTCAAGCTGAGATAGTTCTCCACGATCCCGTTGTGTACGACTACGATTTTGCCGGTGCAGTCGCGGTGAGGATGCGCGTTCTCTTCGGTGGGACGTCCGTGCGTGGCCCAGCGCGTGTGCCCAATGCCATAGGTGCCGCTGAGCGGCTTCAGTCGTATAGCCTCTTCCAGGTTGCGCAGCTTGCCCTCGGCGCGGCGCAACTGCAGCCCGTCGCCGTCGCCAGCAACCGCAATTCCAGCGGAATCGTAGCCGCGATACTCCAGTCGCCGCAGCCCCTCAATGATGATCGGAACCACACTCTTCTTACCAACGTACCCGACAATGCCACACATGGAGAAACCTCAGGATTCCCGGCCCATTCCTACTCGGCCAGAGAGAAAGAGAAACGGAATTCTTCAATCACGGGATTCGTCAACACGTCGCGGGCGATCCTCTCGACCTCGGCCTGCGCCTCTTCGCGCGTGAGTCCGCCATCCAGCGTGAGCTCAAAATACTTTCCCTGGCGCACGCTCTCCAGACCCTTGTACCCCATCTTCTTCAGTGCGCCCTGAATGGTTTTCCCCTGGGGATCGAGAACGCTTTTCTTGAGCGAGACGTAAACGTAGGCTGTCATAAAAAAAACATTATAAATGACAGACCTCAGGCGTCAGACCTCAGACCCAAGGCCGAGGTCTGACGTCCGCGGTCCGACGTCCGTCTTCTTCAGCTTTTCCTCAAGATTGGCGAGCGCCTCCTCCAGTTGCTGGCGGTGCAGAGGATTCTGGCTCGCCGCCAGTTGCTGAAGCACTCTTTGGCGGGAGAGACGAAGGCTCTCTTTTTCCCGCCACCGTGCCGCTTCTTCACCGCTCATCGCCGGGAGGAATTGGGCCGGCTTTTCGCCGGCCTCCGCCTGCTGGGCTTCCACGGATTTGCTTTCCCAACCCCGTGCCATGCGGTCATTATAATTCTCCGGCCAGCCGGTCCCGCCCCCTCCGCGAAGCCTTCGATGCAAGCCATCGCTGGGCTGCAGAAGGATCTTTTCATCCGCAGACCAATTTCCTTGTAACGTCCCAAATGGAAAAAAATATGTATTTCCCTGTGCTTCTATGGTTATAATGCTCCCGCGGCTTTAGCTTTGTACGGTAGCGTACGCCTTTTGAGGGGGAGGCGGCGCAGGGGAGTTTTTATCTGTGTACCCCTCAAGCGCACCACGCTCGCAATTTAAACTGCAGCGCCTCGTCAGTCGTAAAGGTGTGGCCCCCGCGGTATTTCCCCGCGAGCTCCGTTATCACGCGCTTCCCAATACCTTTCGTATCGTTACCCACGCTCCCGCGGCATTCGCAGTCGCACGCCTTCCCCAGTCTCCGGTTCGGGCGGATCACAAACCAGAAATTCTTGAGCTAGGTAGCCCTGGCACAGGGACGAACGAGCGTCCTGCCCATCCTCAATTACTGGCCGCGCATCTCTGGCCGGCCCCCCGGATGGAGGTTCCCTGCTATGGCGACTGACTCTAGCTCCTCGAGGGGCACTCCCATTCCCTTCGCATACCCCGAAGCCCTGACCGAGCCCGACAAGTTGCTCGCGGCATATTTCAGTTCTTCCACCGTCGGTCTTGCCATCCTCGATGCTAGACTTCGCTATATCGCCGTCAACGCCGCTCTTGCGGACATCCACGGTATTCCTGCGCCTGAGCACTTGGGCAGGACCGTAGCTGAGATCCTGGGAGACTCCGCAGATAGGTTTGAGCCTGAGCTTCAGCATGTCCTTTCGGCGCGCAAGCCGGTGAAGCTCGAGATTTCCGCCACTCTCCCCACCCGAACCGAACCCGGCCACTGGATGGTCCACTACCTCCCCATTCCGGATCAGACCGGGGCTGTAACGCGAGTCGGCGCCGTCGTGGTTGAGATCACGGCGCAAAAGAAAATGGAAGAATCCCTCCAGCATCTGAACGGGAGGCTCCGCAAAGAAATGGACCGGCTGCAGATGCTGATTGACGTCAGCAGCATCATGTCGTCCAACTGGAACCTGCACCAGACTTTCCCCCGGATCTCGGCCCGCCTGCGCTCGCTCCTGCGCCATGAATATGCCGGCTTCGAGTTGCACGATCCCAATACTGGACTTCTGGTCCGCCAGACCGAAGATTTTCCCTTGGGCAAGGGATTGCTTTCCTCCCTCCCCATTAGCCCGAACAACAGTCCGCAAGGTCGCGCCTTGCACGACCGCGCTCCGTTGATTTTTTCGAAAAATCAGCTGCAGAGTTTTGAGGCGGAGATCACAAAAAATCTTCTGGCCGAAGGCCTTAAGTCCCTATGTTGTATTCCCCTCCTGTCTCCCAAAGGAGCTCTCGGAGTTCTGGTCCTCGGCAGCACCCGCAAAGACGCTTTCTATGCGGAGGATCTAACCCTGCTCAACCAGGTCGCCTCCCAGTTCGCCGTGGCCCTCGAAAACCATCGCGCCGCGGCCGAGATCGAAGCCCTCAAGGTACGCTTGTCCCAGGAGAAGGCTCTTCTCGAAGGTGAGCCTCGCTCCCACAGCCTCTTCGCGGAAATCGTGGGCGACAGTCCCGCGCTCACCCAGGTGCTCGACCAAGTCGCAACCGTCGCTCCCAGTCAGGCCACCGTGTTGATTCTTGGGGAGACCGGGACGGGCAAAGAACTGGTCGCTCACGCCATCCATCGCTTGAGCCGCCGCAAAGACGGCCCCTTCATCAAGGTGAACTGTGCTGCCATCCCCACCGGCCTGTTGGAGAGCGAACTGTTCGGCCATGAGAAGGGAGCCTTTACCGGCGCAGTCAGCCAGAAAGTCGGACGCATGGAACTGGCCGACGGAGGGACTCTGTTCCTCGATGAAATCGGCGAGATTCCTCTCGAACTCCAGCCCAAGCTCCTGCGCGTTCTGCAGGATCAGGAGTTCGAACGTCTGGGCAGCAACCGCACCATCAAAGTGAACCTGCGCCTGGTTGCCGCCACCAATCGCGACCTGGCCAAGGGAATGGCTCTCCATGAATTTCGCAGCGATCTCTTCTACCGTCTCAGTGTGTTTCCCATCCGCGTCCCTCCCCTAAGCGAGCGGCGTGAGGATATCCCCCTCCTCGTCCGCCACTACGTTCGCAAGTTCGCCCTGCGTATGGAACGCCATATCGAAACCATTCCCAGGGAGACCATGAAAGCGCTGATGGCATGGCCCTGGCCGGGCAACGTTCGCGAACTCGAAAACCTCATGGAACGGTCCGTCATTCTAAGCGATGGCAATGCCCTGCATGTTCCCCTATCGGAATTGCACGCTGAGAGCCAAGCTGCCTTATCGCCGCCAGATCACAGTCTGGATAACGCCGAGCGCGAGCACATCCTCCGCGTGCTCCGCGAAACCGGAGGCGCGCTCTCTGGGCCAAACGGCGCCGCCCGTCGCCTCGGCCTAAAGCGCACCACCCTGCAATCCAAAATGCTACGCCTGAAAATCACCCGCCAGGACTACCTGGGTTCCTAACCAATCGGTGTGCCGGTGACTCCATTTCTCGCATCGTTTGAGAGAGGCGAGCATTCCGCGTCCCCGCTCGAATCCCACGACATGACGGCTAATCGGCAGAGTGCCGATTAACCGATATTCTTCCCGGAACAGTCTTCCACCTTTCTATTTCGGAACTCGTTCCAAACAGGGAAGTTCCCCCGTTCTCAACCCTCTCCCATTTTCGGAACACCACGTGCACTGTACGTTACCTACTCTGCCTCTGGCCGGCGCGAGAAGTTTTTGTTTCCGACCTCGCAGAGAGGGCCCCTCCCCCAGAAATTAGTTCCCGGCGCACCTAGCCGGTTGCTTGGAGTCACAGAAGTGTTCGCAACCAGCAAGTGTTTGGCGTTGAACTCAAACGCTTCGAGTCCTCTTCTTGAAACGGTGGCAGTCCCCCTCACCAAGCCACCGCGTGACCCAAGGGATTATTCCAGATTCATCTTGGGGTGGAACGCATCGCGGACCGCGCAACCACTACCCGGCCAGACGGATGCCGGAGATTTGTGCAGCCCCCATCTTCAACCCATTACCCAAACTCACCCGCAGGAGGTCGATCCCCTCTACTTATTCGCCTGTCGCCTCGAGTGGGAACAGCGTGAAGAGCCCAGCGCCGCCTGGGAGTTGCTCGCGGCCGCTCAGAGTTCACACAGCGATACCCGCGCCCATGCCCGTGCCCTGCTCGCCAGTTCGCATCAATTGGGAGGGCTCGGTGCGGGTTCGGGGTGCACCACCAGACACAAGCGGTCCTCCGCCACGGAGACAAACATGAATGCGCCCTATGGTCTTGAAATCATCGACAACTGCACGGATTGCAGCCATGCCAAACCCGGTTTTTTTTGCGATGTCTCGCTTCCCGCTCTGCAGGCGCTTAATCAGGTCAGCCACAAGAGCATCCTTCCGGCGGGGGCAATCCTGTTTGTCGAAGGCCAGAGCCCACGCGGCATGTTCATCCTCTGCTCGGGCAGGGTGAACCTTTCCACCACCTCGCGCGAAGGCAAGATCCTGATTCTCAAAACCGCGGAAGCCGGTGAGCCTCTCGGCCTTAGCGCCACCATTTCAGGCAAGGGTTGTGAGGCGACCGCCGAAACCGCCACGCCCTGCCAGTTAAACTTTGTCGATCGCAAGCACTTTCTCGAACTGATGGAGTCTTATAGCGAAGTAGGCCTGCACGCGGCGCAGAGTCTAAGCCGCGATTTCCAGTCCGCCTACCACGACATTCACGATCTCGTGCTCACGCGTTCTTCCGCCAGCAAGTTGGCCCGGCTGTTGCTGTCGCACTCGTCCGAGTTAGGACCGGAAACCGCGCCCGCGCTCGCGGAAATTCGGATCCATTCCTCCATGACCCATGAAGAGATGGCGCAGCGCATTGGCTCCTCCCGGGAGACCGTAACCCGGCTGTTGAGTGTTCTGAGGAAGAAGCAGTTGATTCGTCTCGACGGGCCGAGGCTCGTCATTCGCGACCGCCCCGCATTGGAGGCCCTGGCGGTCTAGCCTTCCCCCCCGCGCAACCGGAGGACGATTTTCCTTTTGCTATCGTCCTCCGGTGTTCTGCTGAACACTGCTCCGCTAGCTCTTCTTAGGCGGGGTTGGATTGAACTTGGATCGCTAAGGAATGTACTCGGGCAAGTTGATCGACGACCTGTTCGCTCTGGCCGAACGAGCACAAGCGGCTTCGCGCACCTCGGGCGCGGAACCGCACACCAAGGCCTGCACTTGTGCTGGGGAGAGCTCAGAGTCCGAAAAGTTCGCGCAGTCGCTTCGTTTGAGCCCGGCTGACTGGTATCTCGGTCTGCTTCTTATCGTCCATGCGCAACTGGTACGAGCTCTTGAACCACGGAACGACTTCGCGAATCCGGTTGATGTTCACCAGGTAGGAGCGGTGCGCCCGCCAGAAAAGATTCGTATCTAAGCTGGACAGCAGTTCCTCCAGCGTCCGGCAGTTGGACTGTCCTTCCATCCCCGCCACGCCCCCGGTCACCACCGAGATCACGCCATCTTCAATCCACGCGTAACAGATGTCTCGCTGGTCCACCAGGAACATGCGCCCCACCGTCTTCAGCAGAATCTTCGCCGCCGGCTGTTTCTGCGACTCGATCATCCGCACCAGTGTCTCAATCTTTTCCGCCGGCAGTGAACCCGCGTCCCGCTTGGCCCGCGCTTTCTGGATCGCCTGTGCCACCCGCTTCTTGTCGAACGGTTTCAGCAGATAGTCGACCGCGTTCACCTCGAACGCCTTCACCGCATACTGGTCAAACGCAGTGGCGAACACGATCTTAGGCAGAGGAATTTTCTTGTCGAGCAGCTTCTTGATCACCCCGAACCCGTCCAGCCCCGGCATCTGCACGTCGAGAAAAACCAGATCTGGACTATGTTCCTTGATCAGGTTGACCGCTTCCAACCCATTCTTCCCCTGCGCCACAACATTCACATCGTCGGCATTCTTCAGCAGGTAAGCAAGTTCGTCGCGGGCCAGTTGCTCGTCGTCCACGATCACCGCAGATAAAGGCATCAGAACTCCGGAAAACGCTAGACAAGCGCTAAGATGAGTATAGCCCGATTTCCAGCAGCACAATGCAGGACAACGCATGTGGGGACAGCCGCCCTCGGCTAGCTTGCCCTGAGCAAGGCCGAAGGGTCGAGCGCAACCCTGACCGGTTTTCCTCTGTGCGCCTCCGTGTCCTCTGTGGTGAAAAACTTTACTGCGGCTTCTGCATCATCCCGCCCATATTGCCCATATCGAACTTCGTATACCCCTCGGGAACCTCGAACAAGCTGGCCGGCTGCGACCCTACCTGAATGTTGCGCAGCTCTCCTCCATTATTCTTGCCTTCCCATTTCACCGGGAATCGCAGCTTCGGATCAATCCACACCGAACCAGCCTCTCCTCTACTGTTTGTTCCATCCAATCTCACCGCGCTGCGGCCGTTTACCGTCTCCGTGCCAACTTTATGGCACGTTCCACCCTTGTTCCAGGACTGCGCGACCCAGTCGGAGCATGCGCTGTCCACGTCCCCCGTCCGGAAGAAGTGATAGGTGTTGCGCTGCGAGGCCATCTGGGCCGGCATTTCCATGTACATGTGTTGCTGATCCATGATCGCCATTGAGCTTTGCGTCGAAAGATTCATGATCAGGGCCCCACCGCCTCTGGGATCTTTTTTCGCAGGCTCGAACCGAATCTTGTCCTTGCCGAAATAGATCTTGGCTTGCGGATTGTTCGCCTTTTGATTGTCAAATACTTCCGCCGAGAATTCCGTCTGCGCCAATGCCAACGTCGTGCCCAATAGAAGCGCAACCAAACCCGAGACTGTAACGATTCGAGACATGTAGATCTCCTTGTGCCCGTCGCCGATGCTCGCAACTCCGGGGAGAGC
>Ga0207088_1069_pt1 | contig 20273 bp, 17 predicted proteins | sample Alteio_BWMinHeat_52_FD_153564 | JGI IMG/M metagenome (GOLD analysis project Ga0207088, IMG submission 153564) | Enriched cells from forest soil in Barre Woods Harvard Forest LTER site, Petersham, Massachusetts, United States -... | ecosystem: Environmental > Terrestrial > Soil > Temperate forest >... | reverse complement strand
GCCCGAGCGAAGTCAGCCACGGGCTTGAAAAACACCATCTCGCGGAGCGCCGCGAACCCGTCCGTGCTCCAGTACATTCCATGGAGCAGCGTTCCGCTCGAGGACCTGACTCCGCTCTTGCAGCGCCAATTCGTGGTTGGCCAGGAAATTATGGCGGCTCGCGTGCTGTTGAAGAAGGGATGCATTGTCCCCGAGCACAGCCACCACAACGAGCAACTCACCTACATCCTCGACGGCGCGCTCAAGTTCTGGATTGACGGCAAAGAAATTGTGGTTCACACCGGCGAAGTGCTGTGCATCCCCGCGAACATGCCGCACAAGGCCGAAGCGCTCGTCGACACCGTCGACCTCGACATCTTCAACCCGCCCCGCGCCGATTGGATCAACAAGACCGACCAATATCTTCGGAGACAGAAATAACTCCGGCCCATGCCTCCTCCTTCCACTTCTGCGCAGGGTGTGCGTCAAGCGGCTTTCCGCTTCCGCTGCATTACGTGCGGCGATCTTAGCGACACCGCAAGTCAGGACTTTCGCTGTGCCCGGTGCGGCGACCTGCTCGAAATCACCTATCCTCGCTGGAAAGAAGCCAGCCCCGACGCGGCGAAACTGAAAGCCACGTGGCGCAATCGACGGCTCTCGTCCGATCCCATCGATCTAAGCGGCGTCTGGCGCTTCCGCGAGCTGCTTCCCGCGCTCGAGAGCGACGAGCAAGCCATCACGCTGCGCGAGGGCAACACACCACTGTACGAGCTTCCGCAGTGCGCCCGCATCACCGGCGTCCCGCGCCTGTTGGCGAAGCATCAGGGATTAAATCCCACGGGTTCCTTCAAGGACGCCGGTATGACCGTGGCTGCGACCTTCGCGCGTCTGGCTGGATTCCGCTGGGTGGCCTGCGCTTCGACCGGCAACACTTCCGCATCCATGGCCGCCTACGCCGCCCGCGGAGGTATGCGCAGTATGGTGCTCGTTCCCGACGGGAAAATATCTTGGAGCAAACTTTCCCAGGCCCTCGACTACGGCGCCGTCACCTGCCAGTTGCGCACCGATTTCGATGGCTGCCTCCGCCTGCTGCAGGAACTCGTGCGGCGCGCGCCAGTCTACCAACTGAATTCGATTAACCCCTTCCGTCTCGAAGGCCAGAAAACGCTCGCGCTCGAATTGCTGGAGCAACTCGACTGGCAGCCGCCCGACCACATCATCGTCCCCGGCGGCAACCTGGGAAACAGTTCCGCGATTGGCAAGGCGCTGCTCGAAATGCAGGCCCTGGGCCTGATTTCGCGCCTGCCCAAGTTGTCCGTGATTCAAGCCGAGGGCGCCAATGCGCTCGTGCGTACGCTTCGCGAGGCTGACGGGAAACGTCTGATCAGCGTGCAGGCCGAAACCCACGCCACGGCCATCCGCATCGGCAACCCCGCGTCGTGGAAGAAAGCGGTTCACGTTCTCGAAGCCACGGGCGGAGCCTGCGAGCAGGTCTCTGAAGTCGAGATCGCCCAAGCTAAGGCGGAGATCGGCGCCGAAGGCATCGGATGCGAGCCAGCATCCGCGGTCACGCTCGCTGGATTAAAGAAGCTGGTGAAGCAGGGCTTTGTGAAGCCGGAAGAAAGCGTGGTGCTGGTACTGACCGGAAACCTGCTGAAGGATCCCGACTTCACCATGGAATTCCATCAAGGCGACTTGTTCAAAAACACTTCCGACGAGAGTGGGCGCGCCGCGTTGGACGCGCTACGCCGTCCGCCCATCGTTCTGGACGCCACGCTGGACGCGGTGATCCGTACGCTGGAACAAGCCGAGAAGTCGTGACTTGTAGCGGCCCCGCGACACGGCGGAATGCCGAGCTACGTTTTGATTTTGTGCTTTGATGTTGTGAAGAACTGAACATGCCCTCAAAGACCGCACGCCCGAAACGTTCTCGACTCCGCCTGGCTCTTCCCGCCACCTCCGCCAATCTCGGCCCGGCCTTCGACGCCGCTGCGCTCGCGATGGACTTCTACATCAAGCTTGACGCTCGCGCCGCCGAGGAATTTTCTATCAACGCCAGCGGCCGCGATCGTGAAATCTGTGGAAAGCTCCCGGACCATCTCATCCTGAACACCTACCGCGAGGTGCTCGCCGCGGCCGGTCGGCCGATTACGCCTCTGTCCCTGCGCATTGCAAACGACATTCCCATCGGCAAAGGCTGTGGCTCCTCAGCCGCCGCCCGGCTGGCCGGCATCGCTCTCGCGGTGCACTTTGGCCGTTTGCGGTGGACCGGGGCGCAGATCGTCGGCGAAGCCTCCCGCCGTGAGCAGCACCCTGACAACGCCTCCGCCTGCTGGATGGGCGGCCTCACCGTAGCGCGCATGTCTGCTTCGACCGGGAGCGCCCCCGAGGCTCAAGTGGTTTGTGTCCCGCCAAAAGGGAAGTGGCCTCTCCTGCTCGCCGTCCCGGAGCAGAGCCTCTCCACCGAAGATGCGCGTAGCGTCCTTCCCGCTCAATATTCGCGAGCCGATGCGGTCACGAACGTGCAGAATTCCATGCTCTTGCTGGCAGCCTTCACCCAAGGACGCCCCGATCTTCTCTCCGCCGCTCTCGAAGACCGCATCCATCAGCCCTATCGAGCGGCGCTCTGCCCCTTGCTGCCCCCGTTGCAGGAGCTCAAGGGAGTGAATGGCATTCTCGGCGCGGTCCTCAGCGGCGCTGGCCCTTCGGTGCTGATCTTCCTCGATCCCCGCGCCTCCCTGCCAGCGGTGCGCAAACTCGTCGCCGCTCACCTCTCCCGCCATCGACTAACCGCCGAACTGATTCCCACGTCAATCACCCTGTGCGGCGCGAGTTCTTCCATAGTGCGAGATTGACGGTCCGACATTGACCCTTACGGAAGCCATGTGGCCCGAAGGTGCCATTTACGCATTCTCCAATATCAGATAATTTAGTCCGTCCCCCCGGCAACTAGTTTCTGTCCTAAGTATTTTTGCGAGCGCAGACTCTGCGGTTACTCTGGCTTGTGAGCCTGGAGCGTCCGCAGGTGCGTGCGGCAGGGGTCGGCTGAAATGAAGTCCAAACATCCGGTTCGGGAAGGAGACAATCCAGTGCAGAGTAACGAGCAAGTACGCATCGAGATTCAGACTTTCCTGCAGGCTCTCGATTCCTATCCAGACCGCTTCGCCGTGAATCCCGGCATTACGTTCGAAGAGTACTGCAGCGGCCTGGTCCAAACCGTCAAGACCGATCCGCGCCGCCGCGCTTAGTTCACCTGCCTGCTACCTGCGACTGGCAGGCGGCACAATCCCGTTCATCCGCAGGTATTCCACCATTTGTCCGTAGTGGTCATAGCCATGCCCCGCCACCGAGATCGCCAGTCCCATGCGCGATACCGACCCCTCGCCAAACGGGCTCCTCACGGTTTCGACGGCATTCTTCTCGTTGATGGTTGCGATGGCCTTGTGCACGTACTCAAATGACTCTTTCAGGTACTTGAGAATATCGGCCTTGGTCGTAATCGACGCTGGTCCGTTCTCTTCGTTGATGCTCACGGGCGGTTTCTCTTCCAGGATCGCGGCTCCCAGTTCGTAGTTCACCGCCGCCACATGCTTGATCTGCTGGGCAAAAGTGCGAACCCCTTTGAACTCGCCGTTGGTGGGAGCGAATCCGAATTTATCTTCCGGCATGGCCTCGGCGGCGGGCACGAACTCGTACTCCAGATTGAGCACCGTGTGGTCCAATATCATCGTGACCGTGCGACGCTCCTCCTTCGGCTTGGCCTCCCGCGCAGCAGCCCCCATCGTCAGCATCAGCAAACCGCACACGACCAGTCCGATTTTGTTCCGCATGCTCATCGTCCCCTTTGGCCCTGTTAATCCCTTACCACCGCTGGAGCCATCTTCAACTCCGCCGCCGTCAACCTGTGCCGTCGGATCGTCGTCAGCCCTACTACCATGGCCAACGCCGACCACGCCAGTGCCACCGGCACACCCTGTCGCGCCGCCAGTTCTCCCCAAACCGCGCTGCCCAGGGCCATGCCTCCCTGCAGTACTAAAAGATACATCGAGAGCGCCCGCCCCCGCATCCACGACGGACACATGGTCTGCGCCACTATGTTGAAGCAGGCCAGGATGCCAATCCAGGCCGCTCCCGCCGTAAACAATACCAGACACAGCCACTCAAAGACATGCACTTGTCCGGCCATGAATGTCATGGTGGCGAACACAATCGTCGCTCCGGCCACCAGTCCGTCCACCGAATACCGCAGCCGTAAGCGTGGCAACAGCGCCGCTCCCATCAGCGCGCCGAGCCCGAAGCAAGTCAACAGGAATCCGTACCCCTGCGCCCCATGCGGCTGGCAAATCACCGGAAGCAGCGCCAGTAGAGAAGCTGCACCCACGCTGAACGCCCCAGTGCGAATCAGCACCGACCGTACCTCAGGCGCCCCACGCACATAGCGAAAGCCCTCGACAATCGCATCCCAGATGCGCTGCCTGGGCAACGCTTCATGCGATACCCGCTTCCATTTGCACAAAAAGAAGATGACGCCGAAGAACGATGCCGCATTCAGCAGAAACGACCATCCCGATCCCGCCGTCGCGACTACGATTCCGCCCAGCGCCGGCCCCACCGCGCGCGCCACGTTGAACCCCGCGGAGTTCAGCGCCACCGCCGAAGCATGCCGCGCCGGAGAAACCACGTCCGGCGTAATCGCCTGCCATGCCGGATCATTCATCACCGCGCCCAGCCCCAGCAGAAACGTGAACATCAGCAGCACCCAGGGATTGACCAAATGCAGCAGCGTCAACACACCCAGCGCCGCGGCCGCCACCACCATCCACCCCTGCGTGAACAACAAAAGCCGCCGCCGGTCGACCATGTCGGCCAGCGCTCCGGCGGGTAGCACCACTAGAAATACCGGAACCGCAGCCGCCGCCTGCACCAGGCTCACCATCAGCGGCGACGTCGTGAGCTGCGTCATGAACCAGCCCGCACCCACATTCTGCATCCATGTCCCGGTGTAAGAAATGACCGCCGCAATCCACAACGATCGAAACAGCGGCTCACCCAACGGCGCCCACGCCGCATCGGCACGACGAATGCTCGGTCCCCCCACCGCCGGAACTGAAATGTGATCAGCCAATCGAAAGCAATCCTTCGTGTCCTGAGTAGTTCAAGCTCTTCCTCTGTGTTCCCCCGTGTCCTCTGTGGTTAATTCTTTGCTCTTAACCCCGCAAACGGCCACTCCGAATCCTTCCACGCGCGAACCATATAAATGATCACGCCCGTCAGCAGAATGACCGCCGCATACCGCATCTCCTTCTGCCAGTTCTCCCTCTTAAACAATATGAAGAGAAACCCGGCGATCGCCAGTAACGCCGGTAACGGATAAAGCCACATCCGAAACGGACGCCGCATCTCCGGCCGCGTGATCCGCAGCACAATCACCCCCACCGCCTGCACCAGAAACTGCAGAATCAGCCGGATCACCACCAGCGCCGCGATCGCATCCTTCAACCGCAGAAAACAGAACGCCGCCGCCACCACTCCCAGCGTCATCAGCGAAACATGCGGAAACCGGTGCACCGGATGCACCCTGGCAAAGGCCTTGAAATAGTTGCCATCCTTCGCTGCCGCATACGGCACCCGCGAATACCCCAGCATCAGCGAAAACACCGAAGCAAACGCCGTTACAATTACCAGCCCCGTCACCAGCCGCGCCGCCCACGCCCCATACACCCGCTGCATGAACAGCGACACCACATACAGCCCGCTGTTGTTCTGTCCCGCCTGCATCATCTCCCGCCAGGGCACCACGGCGAGGACACAAACATTCATCATGAGATATAGACAGGCCACGAGCAGAATGGAAAGCAACAGAGCCCGAGGAATATTCTTTTCCGGGTCCTTGATCTCGTCCCCCAGAAAACTTACGTTGTAATATCCCCAATAATCGTAGGTGGCGATGAGCATCGCGCCGCCCAGCCCCGTCAGAAAATGGTGGGAAATGGTGAACGCGCCCGGAGGAAAGTCAAAGGCCCGCGCGGCATTGAAGTGGGTCAGACCGGCGAAGATGATCCAGCCAATCGTCCCCATCACGCCAAACCACAATATTTTCGACAGCCGCCCGATGGCCGTGATGTTCCGGTAAAGCAGCAGCACGGTAAAGAAACAAATCAATACCGCAACCGCTGTCCCAGGCGTGACGATCCAGTTTGCCTGCAGCGTTCCTGCCCACGGAATATGCAGCGCGGCTTCATGGTGCGCATACACCGCATCCAACTCCGGCCAGTAGTAGGCCGCGTATCCCGCCAGCCCGATGCACCCGGTCGCAATTGAAAGCGGTGCAGAAAAAGAAACTTGCCAGATAAACAAAAACGAAATCAGCCGTCCCCATTTCTGCGGCCCATACATCTCGCGCAGATAGCGATACGATCCCCCCGACGCCGGCAGTGCGGCTCCCAATTCCGCCGACACCAGCCCGTCACACACCGCCAGCAGCGCGCCCACCACCCACCCCAGCAGCGCCTGCGGCCCGCCCATGGCGCTTACCACCAGTGGCATCGTGATGAACGGCCCCACGCCGATCATGTCGATCATGTTCAGTGCAGTCGCCGACCACAGCCCCATCCCGCGGATGAGACTGGGAGAATTCACTTCCGGTTTTATCGGAGAACCCATGCCTCGGTTGGATCGAACGCCGGGGTGACCTCCCGCATCGCTTCACTGGCAACTAGCCACTGATCACTGACTACTGCTTCTGACTCAACAGATTCACAAACAGCCGCACCGCCCCTGGCACCCCCGCCGGCAACTGCCGAAAGAATGCATACCCCGCATAGATATAAGTCCCCTTGCCATACTGCGCCCGCAGCAGTCCGCCCTTTTGCGCCGCTTCTCCCGGATCGTGGCACGACAGCAGCGGCGTGAAATGATCGTCCCACGTGCTCATGAAGTACAACCCGCGTTCCTGCACCCACCCGTCGAAATCGCGCGCCGTAATCGTATTCGGAGAGTGGAACACCGAATCCTCCGGCGCGAGAATATCCACCGGAGCCTCCTCCACCGAAACCCGCGCCCGGCTTAGGTCGGCGGGGTAAGGAGTGAACTTGCCCGCGTTGAACTCTCCGGTGCTCGCGTTGTACTGCACGACCAGCGTTCCACCAGCAGACACGAAGTCGAGCAACTTCTTGTTGTTTGCGGCAACATCTTTCTGCGTGTCGTAAGCGCGAATCCCCAGCACGATCGTTCCGTACTTGCTGAGATCCTCCGAGCCGAGCTTCTCCGCCTGAATCAGCCTCACATCCATCCCCACCTGCTGCAGCACGGCCGGAATGTCATCCCCCGCGCCCATGATGTACCCGACTTTCAAATCATGTGGCGCCTGCACGTCGACAATACTCACCCGTTGCCGCGCCGGCTGGTAGTAGTAAAAACTTCCCAGATCTTCGCGCGTGACCAGCGTGTAGCCCTCGCTGTACTTTTCGCCGGCGGAATCGAGCCCAGGCTCAGTGAGCACAGCGCGGATCGTCGCGCGCCCTTCCTGCAGTCCGGCAGGGAAGACCTTGAACTGAGCTTCCTGCTTCTCGCCTCGGTGTGTGAACTTCAGATTCTGATATGCGGGCTCGGATCGCCAACCCTCCGGTAATTCGAGTCGAAGCACCCCGCCAGACATGTGTTGGAGATTGGTGGTCACAGCGACCGTAACCGAGGTCGTCGACCCATTATGCGTGGAGATCACCTGCGTCCCCGGCTCCAGCATCACAGAAAATGCCGGAACCACCGCCAACGGCCGCGCTCTCTGCTTTCCCGCATCATCGATAAACGGTGTAACGACGACCGTGGTAATCCCATTTCGTGTTTTGCCTTCACCCGCCGCATACTCCACCCGCGCCCGCATCTCCGGAGGCGGGAAGGGAAGCGTCACATACCTCGCGTCATCAATGTGATTCACCGCCTCCGTATCCGGATCATCCCGATGCCAGTAGGGCCGCGTATACTTCGCATCGTTCGGGACGCGCAATCGGAAATTCGCGTGCAGATCCTCTCCCGCTGCAACCGTTTCCGGCCTCGTCTTCCCGCTGATCGTGTTCCATCCCTCTGGAACTTCCAGCTTGATGTGGTCGATCACGAGCGGAATCTTCGATCCATTGTGAAACGTCACCGCCACCAGAAATTCCTGCCCCGGCGAAATCGTGGTCAGCGCGTCCGCTTCTTTCAGCACGTGAACATCTCGTCCCCCATCCGGGGAAACATCCGCCATCAGGCTCACGCCCAGCGCCAGATTCAACGCCCTCTCCGCCTGTTGCCGCTTCTCCATCAGGACGCTGATTACGTCCGGCCTGCCGAGGCTATGCACCCCGCCCAATCGCAGGCGAGTCAAAAGTCGATTCACCTCCGTGACGGTCGCCATCAGCGGCTTTACCGCAGATTCGCCATCCTTCGCGCGGGCCGCCTCAGCGACTTCTCCGGCAATCCCCTGCAACCCTTCCTTCAGCCACGTGTCTTGCAACCCTTCGATTCCCAGTCGCGCCGTCAGCCCCGGCAACGTCGTATCAATCCCATCAAAGAAACTCTTCTCGTGCCCATCCTTCCCCACGGTCGACGGCACTACCGAATCCACCAGCCGGTAAAACGTAAACCGGTCCCCCGGATCAATCGTCCAGTTCGCCGCCCCCTGCGACTTCTGATGCCGCAACCCCTCCATCGCGAACTGCACGTAACCCATGCCCAGGTCCGCATTCTTCTCGCCGGTGTTCAACTTCAAAGTCCAATCCGCATCCGGACAAGTCATCGCCCCAAACCCGCAGACATTTCCGATGTAAAACTTTTTCGCCTGCCACGGCGTGAGCCCCGCCGCAATCTGCTCGGGAAACCGCTTAGGATCAGCCGCCGCCCGGAACGCCTCCTTCGCCAGAATGCTCGACGCCTGATGATGCCCGTGCCCATCGCGATCCGTCCCCGAAAACCGCGCCACCAGCACATCTGGGCGGAACGTTCGAATCACCCGCACCATGTCCGCCAACGCCGTGTCGTGTCCGCCCCACTTGGCAAACGTCTCGTCCGGCGATTTCGAAAATCCAAAATCCGCCACATGTGAGAACCGCTCCTGCACGCCGTAGACCTGATCCGACGCCAGCAACTCTTCGGCGCGCAGCACGCCCAGCACATCCGACAAATTGCTGCCAATCTTGTTCTGCCCGCCCTCGCCGCGATTCAGCGTCATCAGCAGCGTGCTCACGCCGCGCCCGCGCGCCTCCAGCGTCAGCATCCCGCCATCTTCGTCATCGGGATGCGCCACCGCCTGCATCAGCCGCGCCGTAGTCCCCAGCCGCAACAATTCCAGCCGCAATCCCGCCATCCCCTGATCCTGTGGCAACTCCGCCGGCACTCCCTGATACAAAAGCCCCGGCGGATTCGAACTCACCGGGAGTACCTGTGTCGGGGGTGCCCCATCCTTGCGCGCACTTTGCGCAAGAGCCTGCCCTGAGCCTGTCGAAGGGGTGGGTGCTTGTGCAACCAAAGAAGCCATGGCGAGAAAACAACCCAGCTTCAGATTGGAAAAACGCAGGGGTTCGAAAACAGAAGAAGTGCGGGCCCGATTGGGCCGCAGCAGGCTAGGGGTTCCGGAATCTCTCACGTTACAAGGATGGGGCCTAACCCCACTTTGACGCAAATTCTTTGCCAGCACGGCAGCGCAGTCATCTTCCCAGAGCGAGCTGCCAGTGCGATCTGTCCCCGCTGCGCCGCGCAAGTTTCACTCGGCCGCTACTGGTCGGTCCCCACGAGTTGAACCGCGTCAATCTCGTTCCACCCGGGGACAACGTTGGTCGCCAGCGTCACCTTGACGTGGTCGGTCTTGAACGCGGTCTTGGGAAATTTCGCCATCAGATAGTTCAATTCCTTCGTCGGATCATTGCCCTGCCACACGGCATGGGCTCCGCCCTTCTCATCGAAGACCTCAACCTTGACCACCGCCCCCGACCCGGAGGATTCGCGCACCCGCACCTCGGTCGCGTACACCGGCTTGGGATACTTCAAGTCCAGCCATTCGATGCCGCTATCCGGAGTTTTCGCCGTCCATGCGGCTCCGTTGTCGCCATAGGAATCGACGTTGGGAACTCCCGTCGCCTGATTTGCCGAGTAGCCCGCCGTGCCTTGCGCGTCGTTGTAGCTGGACGACGCCGTGGCCTGAATGGCCCACTCCCCGTTGGGATCGCTCTTGATCTCCTCCTGTTTCATGGCCCAATCCACATCCGCCATCTTGGCGCTTGTCTCAGCCGCGTCCGCACCAGGTGCAGCCGCGGGAGCGCTCGCAGCTGGCGCCGGAGTTGCCGGAGCGCTGGCGGCCGGCTTGGCCGCGGATGTCTCCTGCGTGCCGCTGTCTTTCTTGCATCCGCCGAGCAATGCAAGCGGAAGAACACAATAGATCAGCTTAAAACGGATCATCGAGGTGCTCCTGATCAGACTTTTTAAGTTCGCCGATTATAGTATGGCCGCCCGAACCACGCTGCTGGCTACACGTCGCACAACTCCGCCGCTTTCCGCAGCGACTCCAGGGGATCGCCCGTGGGAACAAATTCATGCGCAACATACCCGCGGAACCCCGCGTCGGCAATCGTGCGCATCACCCCGTCCCACTGAATCTCCTGCGTTCCATCCAGCTCATGCCGCCCCGGCACCCCGCCCGTATGAAAATGCCCAATCCACTGCAGGTTCCGCCGGATCGTATCGATCAAATCGCCTTCCATGATCTGCATATGGTAAATGTCGTAAAGGAGTTTCACGTTGGGCGAGTTCACTTCCCGCACCACCCCCACGCCCCACGCCGTGTGATCGCACATGTAGTCGTGATGATCGCGCTTGCTGTTGAGCAATTCCAGGCAGACCGTCACGCCATGATCTTCTGCGATCTTCTTGACGCGATTCAGCCCCGCAACGGTGTTGCGCGCCCCCTCTTCGTCTGACATGCCACCCCGGTTCCCCGAAAAAGTGATTACGTTGGGAACCCCCGCCTTCGCCGCCCGCGGAATGTTCGTCCGAAATGCCTGCTCGATCGCCGCGTGATTCTCCACGCGGTTGAGCGCTTTCCCGATGTCGCCGCCCCCCGCATATCCCATGGTGCACACCAACCCATAGCGCCGCGGAATTTCATACTCCTCCGGCTGCAGCAGGTCGACTCCCCGCAGCCCGATTTTCCCCGCATACTCCGCCAACTGTTCGACCGGCAGGTGAGAATAACACCACCGGCAGACCGACTGACGAATGCGTCCCTTGCGCGCAATCGCCTCACCGTGCAACTCAGCCGCAAGAGATGGGACCCCAACAGCCGCAACCCCAGCAACCGATGACTTAAGCAGCGCCCGCCGCGTAAGCTTCGTCATAAGATTTTTTCTGAAAACCCGAGTCCGCAGCCGAAAGCCGGAACCAGCCAAGAGCCAAGAGCTAGAAGCTAGAAGCTAGAAGCTAGAAGCTGCCCCTACTGCCGCCCCTCCTTAAACACCGCCTGGCAATTGCTCGATGCCGTCAGCACTTCATTGAACGCCGTATCCTTGCGCAAGTCCTTCAGCAGCGGATCATCCAGCAACGCCGAGTGCGCGCAATAATTCTGCTGCACCGCGGCTTTCAGCAGGCGTAACGCAGGCTCATTCTGCCCACACGCCGCCATCAGAGAACCCACGTGATACCACGCCTCGGCGTCCTGCTCCATGGCGACCGACGCTTCGGCTTCGCGCACAATTCTGGCCAGGTCGGGCGGACGCTGCGCCGCCGTGCACGCCTCCATCAACTCGCGGTGATAGATCGGAGCCTTGCCCATATTCCTGGCGGCGTTCCGCGCCTCGTCCAAGTTGCCCGCCGCCAGATGCACATAAGGAGTCACCCACGCCGCCCATTCCGTTCCCGCATCCAGATGCACGAAGTCCATCGCTCCGTCGGTTTTGCCCATCTCCAGGAACGCCCAGGCACAGGAGCGGTACGCGAAATTCCCTGGGTCGAGTTGCCGCGCTGCCTTGCATTCCTGCGTGGACTGCTCCAGCATCCCGGCATAGCGCAGCACGTAGCTCAGCGCGAAGTGGGCGTCCGCGCTCTGCGGCTGCCGCTGCACCAGAGCCGTGGCCGCGTCGTAGGCTCGTCCCAGTTCACCCCGCTCGACCCGGTTCGTAATCAAGTTGCTCGCCGCCATCACTCGATTCGGATCCAGGTTCAAGGCCTTTTCATACGCCTTGTTCGACTTCTGGAACGCTTCCTCGCCGCCCCCGCCATACGTCGAGTCGAAATTGTATCTTTGCCCCAGAGCCTCCCAGGCCGGCGCATAGTTCGAATCAATCCCCACCGCCCACTGCAGCAATTTGATGGCTTCCTTGTTGGGTTTGGGATCATGGGCCTCGGCTAGGCTGCGCAAATAGAAGTCATACGCCTCCTGGTTCTTAGGACGCGATGCTGTCGACTCCGTCCCTCCGCCGCCTCCCAGAATCGGCAGCAGCCCGTGCTGCACCTGGTTCGTCAGTTGCTCCTGCAACCCGATCAGATCCTCTGCCTTCGCTGTAACCGTGGACTGCCACAGCAGGCGGTCGGTCGCCACATCGATCGCCTCCAGCGTTACCGTCAGCCCATCTCCCTGCTTCATAAAGTGCCCTTGCAGCAGCCGTCCCACGCGCAGTTCTTTCCCCACCACTTTCGGATCGATATCCAGCGCCACATACTTGCGCGTCACCGACGAAGGCCGCACCTCCAGCGACCGCGAATAGGTCAACACGCTCGACAGTTCATCGGCCAGCGCGAATCGCAAATAGTCGTTGTTGAAATCCCCGTTCATGTTCTGTAATGGCAGCACCGCGATGGAATTCCTCTGCTCTTCATTCGCCACTTCCCGGTGCTTGTACCACCACGCCCCCACCGACGCCAGCACCGCCAGCAGCAACCCACCCATTCCCAGCAGCAGATACGTCTGCAATGCCGAATTCCGGCCAAACGTATGCGACGCCGCCCGCAGCTTCGTCGTGGCGCTGCCACTCTTGATAGTTCCGGACTCGGTCTCCCGCTTCAGCATCGCCAGATCCGAGCGCATCTCCGCCGCGCTCTGATAGCGATGGTTGCGGTCCTTCTCCATCGCCTTGCCGATGATCCCTTCCAGCTCGATGGGAATCTTTGGATTCAAATCCCGCGGCGGCACCGGCTTGGCGTGCAGCACCGCATCCAGCGTGAGCAGCGAGTTATTCCCCGTGAACGGCTTCTTCCCCGTCGCCATTTCATACAGCACCACCCCAAACGAAAACAGGTCGCTGCGGGCGTCAATGGTTTCGCTGCGCGCCTGCTCGGGCGACATATAAACCGCTGTCCCCGGAATTACCCCCACCGCCGTCAGCGACAGGTCCGCGCCACCGTCGTCCTCGCTGTGCACCAGCTTCGCCAGCCCGAAGTCGAGCACCTTTACCTGCCCGCTCGGTGTGAGAAAAATGTTGGCCGGCTTGATGTCGCGGTGCACGATCCCCTTGGCGTGCGACGCCACCAGCGCCTCTCCCACCTGCACCCCAACGTCCAGCACTTCCTCCACCTTCATCGCCTGCCCGGAGATGTGCTGCTTCAGGCTCTCTCCCTCCAATTTCTCCATGACGATGAAGGGATGCCCGTTGTTGTCTTCAATGCCGTGGATGGTGCAGATATTAGGATGGTTGAGTTGCGATGCCGCCCGCGCCTCGCGGGTAAATCGCTCCAGCGACTTGGGGTCGTGGGCTAGATTCTCGGGTATGAACTTCAGGGCAACATGCCGCCCCAGCTTCAGGTCTTCCCCCTCGTAGACCACGCCCATACCCCCGCCCCCGAGCTTGCCAAGGATGCGGTAATGGGACACCTGCTGGCCGATCATGAGAGCGCGCGACCCTACTCGGCGGTAATGTTAGGCCCCCAGCCCATTCCGGTCAACTCCAATCCCCCAAGGCTAGAAGGCGCCTCGCGTAAGGTTTTGGGCTGGGCCAGCTTTAAGCGCTGGGCTGAGGATTCTTTTTTAGCAAGGGCTTTACGGTTTGCTGAAAAACTCGCTTTTGGGTGGCGCAGCGCTAGCGCTGCGATCAAGCCTTTCTCTTCTGTGAAGGCTTTAGAGTGTGCGTGATAACTCGAGGGAGAGCTAAACGAGCGCATGCACAACCGTGGAAGAGCGGCGCATCAGCGCCGCGTCAGCGTGTCTAAATGATTTGGGCTTTAGCCCCTGAGGCGGCTGAACCGAGATTTTCAGCAAAGGAAACCAACCCATGAATCTCGATATTGAGACCGCGTTACCCCCGATCCCCACTCTTGCCCTCACCTATGTCCTTCCGTTCAAATGCCTGCCCACCCAAGCGCGGTGAATGAGAATACGATTGAGACAGGTCAAACGAGACAGGATCGAGCCGCCGCCGACTCGCCGTAGGAGGCATCCGTTCATGAAGACCGCTGCCAAAACTCCCTGGCAAACCCGTCCCGACTATCCGCACGACGCCATCCGTCGCCGCGCCGAAGAAATCTACATCCGCAACGGAAAAATCCCTGGCCGCGATCTGGAGAACTGGGCGCAAGCCGAACAGGAAATCCTCCGCGAATCCACCGAACCGCGAGTTCGCAGGACCGCCGTTGTAGTAAGAGTCGACGGCACGGAATATGTCGGCGAGTACAACCCCGAGGTTTCCGACGACTACCAACCCGGCGAGTTCGCCCCCGGAGCCTCCGTCCCGGTCCGCTTCCACGACGACAAGATGCTGGTCCTACGCCCCAATGGCAAGGTCCTCGAGACCACCATCGTCAATCAGATCGACGTAAAAAAGATCGACGCAAAAAAGATCGACGAGAAAAAGCTCGACACAAAAAAGCTCGGCTGAGGATCTTCGTCGCCCCCTTTCGCCTCGCGTGCCCTTCCCGCCCTCTTGATATATTGCGAAGATGCTGAACCTGCTGAACCTGCTCGCGCCCACCCCAAAGCGACGGCCGCCCCAGACTTTTGCCGCGACCATCCGCCACCTGGGCGCGCTGGGCCTCTTCTTCCTCGCGATCCTCGACAGCACTCCCATCCCCACCTTTGGTGGCCCCGACATCCTCACCGCCGTGTTGTCGGCCACTCACCGCAATCCCTGGTACGAGTACGCCGCCACGGCTACGGGCGGATCCGTGATTGGGGCATTCCTCACCTTCCACCTGGCCCGCAAGGCCGGATCGGCTTATCTGGACAGCAAATTTAAGAAGGGCAAAGTGACAAAGTTTCTGAAGCTGTTCAAGAAATGGGGGACCGGAACTCTGGTCGCCTCCACCGCCATTCCCATCCCATCCCCGACCACCCTGTTTTTCGCGGCGGCCGGCGCCTCCGATTACCCGGTGGGAAAGTTTCTCGCCCTCGTCACCCTTTCCCGCGCAGTCCGCTATTCCGCCATCGCCTTCGTCGCCGACCACTACGGCCGCCACTTCATCCGCGCGCTCCGCCATCCCACGCAATATTGGGGCTGGATGCTGTTCTTCATTGCCTTGACCGTCGGGCTGGTTGCGGGCGGAATTCTGATCAACCGCCGATTAGAGACAGTGCCAGCCTAGGCAGCGAGATGTCGTCCCCGACAGCAGACCAGGAATGTTTTGGCAGTGGTGCAGTTTGAGAGCGGCGATTCGTGTCAGGGCATGCCTTCAGGCGTGCCGCAGAAGCCGCCACCCATGCCCGCTTTAGCGGCTGTGACGGCTAGAGCCACCGGCTGAAGGCGTGTAGCCTCTTCTTCACTTTGGCGGCATCTCTGAAGCGAAGCCCTGATCCGAATCGTTCTTCTCAAACTGCACCACTACCGAAGTTTTCTTCGCAAGGCCGCAACCGCCGCCAATGGGTGTACAATCGCTGCCGATTCGCAAGCAATTTTGTAACGCTGTCGCTACGCGGGGAAGAGGGGGAGGACGATGAATTCGAAAGGAAAATTTGCCGTCGGAATACTTACTGCTCTCGCCATGCTGCTGCTCACCTACGCTCTGCCCAGAGGAGGCCCGATGCGCGATGCCGCCGTGGTCCAGTTTCCTCTGACTGTCGGAATCTGGGCAATCTTCGTGCTCCTCTTCGTGAAGCTGAAATAGAAGGGGCCTCGTCAATTCGCACGTGTTAGCACCACCGCCGGGTGCCCCATTTCTCGCGCGTTTTTTGCGCGAGAAATGGGGATTTTCGACAGAGCGAAGCCGAAGGATGGGGATTTTGTGTTCAATCCAAATACAGCCCCGCCGACGCCCCCACCCACTCCATATTCCTGTTGTGATCCACGCCCATCATCAACCCCCGCCCCATGCGGATAATCGTCAGCACCGGCGTCAGTTCGTCGAGCCACACATACATCACCCGCACCTCCGCCTTGGTCCCGCCAAACGGAGTTTCAATCACCGGCTCAAAATGCATCCGCTCCTGCAAAATGTAGAAAGGCCGCTTCTCCGCCGAAATCGCCGAAATGTCTTCTCTCGTCGGAGCAATCACCACGCCCAGCCCCGCAAATGAATACAGCGGCTTCAGTGCATAATTTTCCAGATCCCCAGGAATCTCCTCCATCCGATCCAGAAACCATGTCTTCGGCACCGACGCATGCTTCAAATAAGGAATCGAAAACTTCGAAATCCTAAAATACCAGTTGGGATGCCCCGCCCACTCCACATCCAGCTCATCGCGCCAGTCAAAATTCAACTTCACATTCTTGCGCTCGAGTTCATCAACAATCGCCCGGTTATAAATCCGCCGGATCGGCACCCGTCTCCCGCCACGCTCGTAATAAAGTCGCGACCCTTCCTTCTTAATATGAACAATATCAACCGTCCGCACCCCGAGCATCTTCTCAGTGAGCAAGAAATCCGGCAGCGTCTTCTGATGTGCCGGATCAATCTCCATCAGAATCACGTTCTCCGGATCATGCGAACCAACAATCGCCCGCCGCAGAAGTTCCCGATAAGAGCCCGTTTCCAGCCCGCTCAACAAGTATTTCAACCTCTGCTGCCGGTAAGCCCGAGGTCTGACGCCCGAGGTCTGAGGTCCGAGGTCTGCCGCCAGCTCTTGCAACCCATACACATCGAGATACGCCTCCGCCAGCGGCCCCTGATACGCATACAAAGAAGGAAACGCCTGCAACTCCACCAACTTCGGCTGCAACTCTCCGCGCACATCCCGCACCAGCCCAAAATCCACCTGCACAAACATCGGATGATCCGGCTCGTTCGGAACCTTAAACTCCGCCGGCACCGCCAAATCCGATTTCGCGAGATAAGCGGGATTACCGACCAACTGCCGAATCAGCGCCTGACCATCCGACGCCATCCGGTCAATAAGTTCCTTCGGAAAAAAACAAGGCGTCTCCGACAGCCGAAACTGCACATGCGTCCCGCAAGCCTCATCCACCCGCCCCAAGAACGCGCGATATTTTTCGGCAGTAAACCCGTCGTTAAACTGTTTTCGTAAAGAAGGAATCATGATTTCTGTCATCCTGAGCGGAGAAAAGCGCTCACCAAGTGAGCGCTTTTCGAAGTCGAAGGATCCCTACCAGCATGCCCGAGAGCCGAGAGCCGAGAGCCGGAAGCCGGAAGCCGCCCTAAGCCTCCACCAAAAACTTCCCATCCCGCATAATCTGCTCTTCGTCCACCCAAATATTAAACTTCCGCCCCACCACATCAATATGCGTCGTCGAGTCCCACTCTGCGCCCGTGTGCGCCCCATACGGATTCCCAAACGCAATATGCACGCCCGGATACTTCTCATCCTGCAGAATCTGCCCAATCACTTCCTTCAAATCAATGTTCGTCCCAATGGCAAACTCCCCCACCCGATCGCTGTTCTCGTCAGTGTGCGTGTACTTCCAGAAATCATTTTCCAGCTCGCGATTCTCCGAGTGCGCCTCGGTCAGCCGGTTCGCTTTCATCCGCACCGTCAGCGGATTCCCCTGCAAATTCCCAAACTTCGCACACAAATAATCCCCCACCACGCCATCAATCACAAACGTCCCATTCACCTCGCCCGGCGTGGTGAAAATCTCGCCGCCCGGCAGGTTACCCCATTTCTCTGCAGTGATAATCCCGCTGGTCTTCAGCCACTTGTAATTCGGATTCAAGTCCGCCGTCAGGTCAGTCCCCGCCGCGGTCGTCGCCCGCACCCTCGATGCCTTGCGCACCATCGCAATCACCTTCGCGCTGAGCCGGTCGACTTTCTGAAAATCCGCCCGCATCCCCTCCAGCATGATCTGCCGGTTGATGTTCACCATGTGCCCGTGGCGAATCTTCCTCCGATTCACCACGTCGGTCATCTGAATCCGCGACCGCAGTTCGCGCGTCTGCGCCTGCACCGCAAAAATCGAAACCTGGCTGGTCTCCAGATCGTCCAGAATCTCGCGCGGCAAATCCGTCAGCGGCCTCGTCGCCAGATCCTCCAGCACCCACGCTCGATAAGGCGCGCCCACCTTCTCGATTTCAGCGACGATCGCCGCCGCAATCTCGACCGTCGCCTCATCCGTGATCACGCAAACCTGTTCGTCTGCTTGCACCCGCAAACAAACCCGCACCGCATTAAAAGCCCCAGGCGTGAATTCAGGATCAAAAGGAACATTGTTGATGCGGGTGCCCCACCCTTCTCGCGTTTTATGCGAGAGGGTGGGGATTTTGACTTCGCTCGAAAGATTCATTTCCCCAGAATTACTCATTACCCTACTTTTCTAACGGAGCCTGGCTCTTCCTCGAGCCCCGCCTCCGTCTCCTCAATAATGTAATCGACGACTTTCTTCAAATCCCCAGTCTCCTGAAACACGCGCAGCTGCCGGTCGGCCCCGCTGCCATGCTCCAGAATCTTGTGGATATAATTCAACTCCTCGCGCGATCCCAGTTCATCCACAACGTCATCCACAAACTCCAGATACTCGTGTATCAAATCCCGCGCCGGCACTTCCGTCTGCTTGCCAAAATCAATCATCTTGCCGTCGAGCCCATAGCGCGCCGCCCGCCACTTGTTCTCCATGATCAGCGCCCGCCGGTACAGCCGGAATCCCTGATTCGCCGTATACAGTTTGTACAGCTTCGCGACAGTCGCCTGAATCAGCGCCGCCAGCGCAATCGTCTCATCCGCGCGCATGGGCACATCGCACACCCGAAACTCAATCGTATTAAAAAATGGATGCGGCCGGATGTCCCACCAGATCTTCTTCGCATTATCAATGCAGTTGGTCTTGATCAGCAGCTTGATAAAGTTCTCATACTCGCCCCAGCTGGGAAAATAATCCGGAATGTTGGTTCGTGGAAACTTGTCAAACACCTTGCACCGGTACGACTTCAGCCCCGTATTCATCCCCAGCCAGAACGGCGAATTGGTCGACAAAGCGAGAATATGCGGCAGAAAATACCGCGCATGATTCATCATATGGATCGCCGTCTCGCGATCCTCAATCCCAATGTGCACATGCAGCCCAAAAATCAAATTCGCCCGCGCCACCAGCTGCAAGTCCTCAACAATCCCCTTATACCGGTCGTCAGGATAAATCTCCTGCACCCGCCAATCCGAAAACGGATGCGTCGCCACCGACGCCAGCCGCAGCCCATTCTCCTTCGCCAGTCGCACAATGTCGCGCCGCAGCATCTTCACTTCCGCCTTGGCTTCCTTAATGTTCTGGCAAATCCCCGTCCCCACCTCAATCACCGACTGGTGCATCTCCGCCTTGACTCGCTCCTGCAGCAACAACTTCCCCTTCTGCAAAAGCTCCGCCTGAATATGCGACCGCAGTTCCCCGGTAGCCGGGTCCACAGTCTGATATTCCTCTTCAATCCCGATGGTAAAAGTAGGAGCCATAAATTTGTGTGGCGCGGGCGCCCCCGCCCGCGAACCCTAATCAGGACCAAGAACCCGTCCCCAGTACGACCTCCAAGTCATTTCGACCGAGGAGTGCGGGGCCGCAACACTCTCAAGTATATCAACGCGATCCTCAGTCCCATTCCCGATTCTCCTTCACCCGCGCCCTAACAATCTTCTTCACCAGCGCGTCCGCCAAAGGCTTGTCGCAAGGGAACTGAATCGTCCCCTTCGAAGTCCGATAGCCCTTCAATTCCTTCTCGAATCGATCCAGCACCCCCGACCCCGTCGGAAACAAGCTGCAATGATTCTTAAACGCCGCGTACCCCACCAGCATCCCGTTGTACTTAAACATCGGAATCCCGTAACTGATCACCTCAGTCGCATCTTTGGGCACGACAGACCGAATTACCGCGCGAATGTGCTTCAAAGTCGACCGCGCCGGCTCCGGTGTGCTGGCCAGATATTCATCCACAGTCTTCTCAGGTTTCCCTTTTCGCATGACCCACGCTAA
>Ga0207088_1068_pt1 | contig 20456 bp, 16 predicted proteins | sample Alteio_BWMinHeat_52_FD_153564 | JGI IMG/M metagenome (GOLD analysis project Ga0207088, IMG submission 153564) | Enriched cells from forest soil in Barre Woods Harvard Forest LTER site, Petersham, Massachusetts, United States -... | ecosystem: Environmental > Terrestrial > Soil > Temperate forest >... | reverse complement strand
CGCAGTTCATGGACAGCAAGAACGGGCAACGGATTGGAGGGCATCTTATGCGCGCTTTACTTTTTTATGTCCCTTGGCTACCTTCTGTTTGTCCTTGATAGAGGAGTTATTCAGGACTTGCTCATAGACGGCCTCGTAGATAGGAACGATCCGTTCCTTTGCAAATTCTTTCGTCGCACGGGTAAAGGCAGCCTTCGCAACGCGAGCGTGAAGCTTTTTGTCGGTAAGAAGCTCGATCGACCGTTCGGCAAGCGCTTGTACATCCGCCACTGGAACCACATATCCAGTTTCGCCATCGATATTCAGTTCCGGTAAGCCGCCGACATCGCTGGAAACGACAGGAAGGCCGCAGGCCATCGCTTCAAGAGCCGAAAGACCAAAACTTTCGTTACCGGATGGCATGAGAAACACATCGCTTGCCGAAAGCACGGACGCGAGTTCGCTTTGCTTGCCGAGAAAGCGTGTTTGCTGCCAGATGCCAAGTTCCCGCGCAAGCGCTTGGCACTCACCGCGATCGGGGCCATCGCCAATAAGCAGGAGTTTGGCTTTTACACCACGATCAAGAATTATTTTAAGAGCAAGGATGGTATCTTTCACACGCTTTACTTCTCGAAAGTTGGAAGTATGGACGAGGAGCTTTTCTCCATTCGGTGCAAGCAGGCGTTTCAGATTTTTAGAATCGATTGGACGGAATGTTTCGGTATCGATAAAATTGGGAATAACTTCGATCTCTTTTTCAACATCGTAATTATTAATGGTTTCATCGCGAAGAAATTGAGAGACGGCTGTAACTGCGTCGGAAGACTCGATCGAGAACTTCATCAAAGGCTCAAAACTTGGTTCGAGGCCGACAAGGGTAATGTCGGTTCCGTGGAGCGTTGTAACGATCTTGATGTCGTTTTTGAGGATCTGTTTTGCAAGCACGGCTGCTGTGGCATGCGGGATGGCGTAATGAGCGTGAATCAGATCGAGCTTTTCGAATCGGGCAACTTCTACCATCGCGCTCGTCAGCGCCATCGAGTAGAGCGGGAACTCAAAAAGAGGATAGGTGGACATCTCGACCTCGTGATAAAAGATGTTGTCGAGATAGCGAGCATCCTCATGTCCTGCTCCGGTGAGGCGCATGGGGAGCGCGTAGGTAATAAAATGCACGTGATGGCCTCGCTCGGCGAGGGATTTACCAAGCTCGGTCGCAACAACGCCTGAGCCGCCATACGTAGGGTAACAAGTGATGCCAATGTTCATAAAGTCACACGAAAACAAACCGAGTCCGCACTTCGTCCCTTCGTTAGATGTTAAAGTGAAAATGCCTCTCGACGATTTTTATTATACGGTCGAATCCCCGCTTCGCGCGCCGGACCTCAAGGTCAAAGGTTCGCGGTTCATTGCGGATATTGCCCCGATGGAGACGAAAGAGAACGTGGAACATTGCCTTACCAATATTCGAAAAGAATTTCACGATGCATCACACCATTCGTTCGCATACCGGCTTGGCGCTGAAGCGCTTCTGGTGCGCGCAGCCGATGATGGCGAGCCAACCGGCACTGCGGGCAAACCGATCCTGCTTGTGCTCACATCTCGCAAATTGACGAATGTGCTGCTTGTTGTCACCCGATTTTTTGGCGGCACGAAACTCGGTACGGGCGGACTTGCGCGGGCGTATGCTGAAGCAGCACAGCAGGCGGTTTCGATGTCCAAGGTGGTCAAAGTATTTTTGACAAAAAAAGTGTCACTCGAAGTTCATTACGAGGATCTGCCGGCGATGGAGCGTTCCGAAGCCCGCAAGAAGCTTTCGATCCCCGATGACGCCCCTGCCATCCTGTTCTTCGGCTACATCCGAAAATACAAGGGACTCGACATCTTGCTCCGAGCCATGCCACGCATCATCGAATCGCTGCCCGATATTCGCCTCATCGTTGCTGGCGAATTCTATGGTGATGTGAAGGAATATCGCTCCATCATCCAGGAACTTCGCATCCCTGCGAAAAACCTGGTGCTCGCCACCGATTACATTCCCAACGACGACGTTGCGCTGTATTTCAGCGCAGCGAATGTGGCCGTGCTGCCCTACCGTTCCGCGACGCAATCCGGAATTGTGCAGATCGCCTACAATTTCGATGTGCCGGTCATTGCCACCAATGTCGGCGGACTGGCCGAGATCGTCATCGATGGCATCAGCGGAATCATTACGCCCGATGCTACGCCCGACGCCATTGCCGAGGCCGTACGCCGCTATTTCCAGCAGAGCATGGAACCCCAGCTCACCGAAGGCGTCATCCAGGAGAAGAAAAAATACTCCTGGAACACCTTCGCAGAAGGAATTGAGAAGTTGTTAGTGCCTCAATGATGGTGTGGGACGAAATGATATTTCGTCCCAAAAATTAAAAAGAGCGAAATATCATTTCGTCACACACAAAAAGTAAGATGCAAATTAATCATGGAACATTACGTGGGGCAATGTCTTGTATTGTGGTTGTCGCTCATGAACAGTCAAGATTGCTACTTCTAACTTATCAATGTTGTCAAGTAGATGGCCTGTTTTATACCAAAAGATATTTTCAACTAATTTATGATGTCTTGGCGTTTGGAATTCAAAGGAAATTCTCTCGGAACTCCGACCCGAAAATCCTGCTTCCCGTTTCATTCTCCTATTTCTCCATAATGTATCGGACGGATCATAGATCGAATCTGGCAAAGTCCAAAATCCAATGGAGGTCGCAATGGAATCGAGGTAATCGAAGTCTGCAATCGATAGATGAACTGTGATGACTTCATTCTGAGATTTGACGTCAACATCTTGAGTGTAAAGGCTATCGCGCGTGCTGAGATGATTGTGCCAAAACCAAGCCTCTAACTCGTAACCCCTCTGTTGAGCACAGCCGACAATAAAAAAGCTTAAAATCAATATGAGAATAAATTTCATAACACAGGAACACTCAGCCCTCAAAAATGTTGCTCAATCCTTAACGATTCAAGCGTCGGGCGCGTTTATTTACAAACTGTAAGTTCATCATTCATAATTCATCATTCATTATTCATTATTGTCATTGAAACGCACACCATTTTACGATAAGCATGTTGCCCTTGGTGGCAAGATGGTCGAGTTTGCCGGCTATGAGATGCCGGTGCAGTACACCAAGGGCATTATCGCCGAGCACAGGGCCGTCCGCGAAAGCACCGAGACATCCGGCGGCGGCGTGTTCGACGTTTCGCACATGGGCGAGTTCGATGCCACCGGCCCGGATGCACTCCGGTTCCTGCAAACCATCACCACGAACGATGTCGCGGCGCTGGTTCCCGGACGCGCGCAGTATAGCAGCCTGCCGAACGAGCGCGGCACTCTGCTGGATGACCTCATCGTCTATATGCGCGAGCCGGAGCATTATATGATCGTCGTCAATGGTGCTACATTAGATAAAGATTGGGAATGGTTCTCGAAGCAGGCTGCCAAGTTTAACGTCACCCTCGGGAATGATTCCGATGCGACCGCACTGCTTGCCGTGCAAGGGAAATCCGCAAAGGGTATTTTGCAGACGCTTACGAGCGTCGATCTCGATATGATCGAGTATTATCATTTCACGACCGGCAAGCTCGCGGACGTGGACATGACCATCGCCCGCACCGGCTATACCGGCGAGCCGGGTTTCGAGATCTTCTTCTCTAGCGTCCCCGCAATCGCCAATAAAGTGTGGGATGCGCTCTTCACCGCTGGTGCCAGTGCAGGACTTCAACCAATCGGACTCGGCGCGCGCGATACCCTTCGATTAGAAATGGGTTATTGCCTCTATGGGAATGATATTACCGAAGATACGAATCCGCTCGAAGCAGGACTTGCGTGGATCACGAAGCTGAATAAGACACCAGAATGTTTAGCCTTCCCCGCTCTTCGCGCCATTAAAGAAAAGGGACTCACCCGCAAGCTTGTTGGCTTCTACACTGATGAAAAAGGCGCGATCATGCGGCATGGGCACAAGATCGTGGATGCCAATGGAACAGAAATTGGCGAAGTGACGAGTGGGAATATATCGCCGATGCTGAATAAATCCATCGCACTTGGGTTTCTGCCGACCGAGCTTTCGAAAGATGGAACTGAGATTCTCGTAGAAGTCCGCCCCGGCAAGCGGGTAAAAGCAATCGTGCAAAAGCCACCGTTTATCAAAACAGATGTGAAATGACGGAAGGCTTATCTCTCAATAACGTTACCATGCGCTTCGGTGGCATTACGGCCGTCGGGGAACTGCAAGCGGAAATCGGCCCGCGCGATCTCGTCGGGCTTATCGGGCCGAACGGAGCGGGTAAAACCACCGTATTTAACGTCATCACTGGAGTATACGAACCAACAACTGGTCACGTTCAATTTTGTGGCGAGGAGCTGAACGGATTGCGTCCGAATCAGATCAGTCATCGTGGCATCGCGCGTACATTTCAGAATATCCGTCTCTTTAAGGGTATGACGGTCTTCGATAATATACGCGTTTCTCTGACATCACAAACTTCCTTCGGGCTTTGGGGTTCCATTCTCCGTTTTGGTGGATTTTATCAGAATGAAAAAACGCTTGCGATAAACATCGAAGAACTGCTTGACATTTTTCATCTGAAAGAAGCAAAAGATGAGCTTGCAACCAGCCTCCCATACGGCGATCAGCGGCGATTGGAAATTGTGCGCGCATTAGCCACAAATCCGAAACTGCTTCTATTAGATGAACCTGCGGCGGGAATGAATCCCGCAGAGAAGCAAGCCTTGATGAAGCTGATACAACTAATTCGCGAGCAGTTCAAGATCGCGGTACTCCTCATCGAGCATGATATGTCGCTTGTGATGGGAATTTGCGAGCGCATTTATGTGCTCGATTACGGCCACAAAATTGCAGAAGGTACTCCTCACGAAATTCGAAACGATCCCAAAGTGATCGAAGCTTATCTAGGCGAGGAAGCTCCGGAAGCTGAGAGTACAACGGTGGTATGAGGGATTTGCATCCTGCTCCTCGGTCGGGTTGGGTTCTGCTTGGAGTTGTCTTTCTCTTTAGTTGTGGTCTTGCCCATGAGCCACTCTATCATCTTTGGCGCGGCTCACTTGCCTACTCGATCATCCCACAAGATGATTTCTATTATTACTACCTTACTGCCAAAAACTTAGCGCTCCACCGATTTTCCTCCTTCGATGGCATTGTGCCGACGAATGGTTACCACCCACTATGGCTATGGTGCTTATCCGGAATTGTTTCGCTCACTGGCGGAAATGACCAAGCATTTTTCTATGCGTTGCCCATTGTTCAAATTCTCTCAGCGGCAATAAGCGCATGGTTGCTGTGGCGGCTATTTGTAAGGTTATATGCTGGGCAATCATGGATGCTTCCAGTCGTTTTGCTTTCATCACTCCTTCTCACAGTCCTAATTTTTTCAGGAATGGAGACTGCAGTTGTGATTCCTTTCTATTTTATTTTTATGCTGTCGGTTTTTCCTCTTTGTGAAGGCAACAGTACTTCGAAAGCATTCTTGCTCTCCGGCTTCGCAGCTTCATTGATGATCCTGGCAAGGTTGGATTCTGCATTTGCAGTAGTGATCTTCTTTGTCTTACTTCTTTTCAATCGCCCAGGTTGGAGTAAATTTGTATCGTTTCTCGCAGGACTTTCGCCTATAGCTATCTATCTGATGTGGAATTATTTTGTGTTTGGCTCCTGGTTACCAGTCAGTGCGGAAGCCAAGCAACTCGGCAGAGGTCTTCATTTTTCCTGGCGTGCCATTGAAGCTATCGGTACACCACGCGGATCGCTTTATTTTTTACTAACGATCTTTGGGGTGGTTCTGGCGATTCGATCTTTTCGCAGATCGGATGGAACGGCTGCCGTTCGCCTCATCATATTCGGATTCCCAGTTCTATTCGCATTGGCACTTGCGTTCAGGCTTTCGTGGAGTTCCTATTTTTGGTATTTCTACCCCTACCCGATTTCTGCTGCGGCTGCTTTATTTGAAATTCGCGAACTTATTTCTAAAAAAAACAAAGCCTTGTTCGACCGTTTTGCTTTTGCGGGTACGATTTTGGTCATTATAGGCGCTGCCTTCATTCTCTACAGGGACATTCCCGGCCTGACCACAAAGCTAAATCTTGTCGAGTCCCAAACGCGCGCGCAACCGAATATCTATATTCACGCGCTTGGGATAAAGCCGTTCACTGACTCTCATCCGGGGCGTTATGCCATGGGCGATCGCGCTGGCCTGACCTCATATATCACCGGACAGCCGATACTGCAACTTGAAGGCCTTGCCGCAGATCAGGCAATGGTCGATTCGATTGCCATGCAAGCCGATCTGCTTAATGTTCTTCGCAAATATGGCGTTCACTATTACATCGTCTCCTACCCGCTTCGCGAGTTCGATGAGCACGATGGAAATTGGAAGCTCTTCGAGCCTCACAAACAGCAGGTTCAACCCTGGGCACCAGTCATGCATGGACGTTTTTATGCTCCGGAAGTGTTTCGTTTCCCTGCGCCAGTTGGAGTAAACCTGACCCGCGCCGATTCTGCTTCGCTTTGGGTTACGCGCATACTCGACGTTTCTCAGGCTCGCGAAGATACACGAGAAAAGTAATAATCTGATTCGTCCCCTGCACATTTTTTGAATAAGATTTTATACGTATATGATAAAGACCATCGCTTCTATTCTGATCGTCCCATTTCTTTTCTTTGGCTGTTCCGGTTCTGGCAATAAACCGGTCTCGACCAGCAACCGCGTCATCGAATGGGAGCTTTCGGACGCCGATGCGCTCAATCCGTTCAACTCGACCTCTGCCGATGCGACGTACCTCGAAGAACAGATCTATCAGCGGCTTATTACCATCGATCCCACGACGATGAAATACACGGTTCCCATACTTGCTACTGCCATGCCGGTGGAATCACCCGATCATCTGCAATATGATTTCACGCTTCGGAACGATATAAAATGGCCGGATGGCAAACCCTTCACCGGCGAGGATGTGATCTTTAGCCTGAAAGCCCTGAAGAATCCCTTTAACATCAGTGCAGGACAAAAGCGGGTGTACGTCGATCCGATCCATAGCGTCGAGTTGATCGATGGAGACCCCTATCGCGTCCGATTTAAATTGTGGAAACCCTATTTCCTTATCATGCAAGCATCGTTTGGCGATGTGCTTTACATGATGCCAAAGCACCTCCTCGACCCACAAGGACTCACCGATCACTATTCCTGGGATGACATTGCCTCCATCGTCGAGACTACGGGAAATAAAGAGATCGATAGCGCTGCGCTTGCAAAGCATAAGAACGATGCCTCCCCGGCAATGCACGCAATGGCAGATCAGGCAACATGGTTCACCGATGCTTCGCGCAATCGCGAACCGAAATACATTCAGGGAACCGGCCCCTATAAATTAGATGAATGGCTGACGAATCAATATACACGCTTCGTGCGCAATCCAAATTACGTCAATCATTGGGGGACATTCGGCGAAGCTAACCCAGATACGATGATCTACAAAACGATCAACGATTTCAATGCCGCAACAACGGCACTTAAATCGCATGACGTCGATCTTTTAGGCGCACTGCAAGCGCAGTATTGGGCGGGAATTGACACGAACCACTCCGAACTGAAACGTATAGCGTTCCCGCTTGGCCAATTTACGTACATCGGCTTTAGCGAAAAAAGTCCGATCTTTCGCGATCCAGGTGTCCGATGGGCTATGGCCTACATGGTCGATAGAAAAACAATCATTGAAAAACTGCTCTATGGCACGGCAAAATTAACGCAATCGGTTGTCACCTCGACACACCCGGAGGCAAATCACGACCTGCCTATCATTTCCTATGATCCTGCGAAGGCAGCCCACATTCTCGATTCGCTCGATTGGAAAGATCATGATGGCGACGGCATCCGCGATAAAGTCATTGACGGAAAACGTGTTCCATTTAAGTTCACCTTTACTGTGAATGCTGGGAATGAAATTCGAAAGAAAGAGCTGCTGATCATTGCAGAGGCGTTAAGAAAGATCGGGATCGATGCGCAGGTTAATGCACTGGAATGGAGCGTCTATCTCGACCGCCTGCGCGACCATTTGCTCGAAGCGCATTTGGGAGCATGGATCAATGACCCATTCGAGTCCGATAGTTATCAGCTTTACCATTCATCGCAGGCGAAAAATAGGGGTTCGAATTACGATAATTATAACAATCCCAAAGCCGATAAGCTCATGGAGGATATTCGCCTCGAATTCGATCCCGTAAAGCGCATGACGATGGAGATGGAACTGCAAAAGATCATGTATGACGATCAGGCAAGCCTCATCCTATGGGAACCGCTGAACACAAGAGCGTGGCTTGACCGCTTCGATAATGTATCATGGACGGGCTACCGCCCCGGCTACAATGCTGCAACCTGGAAAATTCGTGGCGCTGGCGGCGGCATCAAGGCGGCGTTCTGATCATTTATCGCCGAGCAGCCACACATGCGTGTGGTCGATCTCCTTACCCTTTTGGGTGGGCGGGACGTTGTCGATATAATAACGCTTATCGTCTTTCTTGAAATAATGCTTTAACGAGGAGCCGGAGGGTTCTGGAACAATAATTCCATTCGGCCCAAATAGTTTCGAATCTTCATTTGGGCCGCCATGTATCGTGATCGATCCTAACATGCCGACGAGGCTGTCGCTGTCTATGGCTAACGTGCCATTATCGTTGGCGATAATTCCCGAACCGAGGATGCTGTCGGAATTCAGGAAACCACGCCGGAAAACATCGCCGTTCGGCTGTGCAAATCCGGTAGATGCAATGAGAAATGAAAGTGTAAGAAGGAAGGTCGAAATGCCGAGTGTTTTCATACCACTGCAAAGGATGAAACAGCTTCATTAATTCCCGTTTATGATCGCATAAGTCTTTGTTGAAACGAATGTTCCATGCCGAATCTCATAGTCCCGAAGTGTCCCTTCCAACTTCATGCCACAACGCTCCATAACTCGTGCAGAACGCACATTCTCCAAATCGCAGTTGGCCGCAACACGATGCATGGACATTTCCTCGAACGCAAAGCGGATCATCTCGCGGACGGCTTCCGTCATGTAGCCCTTATCCCAATACTTTCGATTCAGAACGTAGCCCATCATCAGCCGGTGATGCTCTGATGAAATATCATGGAACCCGCTGCTGCCGATAAACGTCCCATCCGACTTTAGCGTCATTGCAAACGTCATCCGCTCTCGCCGGTCGAATTCTTTAGGAACCGTCATCAGCCATTTGATCGAGTCGGCAAGCGAAGCGTGTGTCAGAAACGTCATGTATTTTGTAACCTCCGGATCGCTGGCATACGCAAACACATCCTCCGCATCGGTAAGCGTGATCGGACGAATGACCAGCCGCTCCGTTTCCAGTACGAGGTGCTGTTCAAAAAATGGCGAAAGATCGAGAGGAGCTATTTCAGCCGCCACGTTGTCCCCTCTTTTGTATCTTCGAGGATAATGCCAGCTTCTTCCAGTGAGTTGCGGATGCTATCGCTGGTAGCAAAGTCGCGGCGGTCGCGGGCAGCTTTGCGCTGGTTGATCAGGAGTTGCATGGCGCTATCCATGGCATGGGACTGATCGGACGAATGCGACGGATGGGTTGGGAGTATGCCGAGGACATCGCCAGCGCAACGCTCCCATACTATTAAATAATGTTTTTGTTTGCGATCGAATGCATTTGTCCACTTTGCTAATTCATATAATAATGCAATAGCCATTGATGTATTAAAATCGTCGTCCATTGCAGCTGTGAACTGTCGTTCGTACTCGGTGGCAAGATGCAAATCCTCTGGAACATCTTCGTTTAATGCTTGCTCTTTAGCACCAAGTTTGCAATTCTCATAGGCACGAAGTAACTTTTCATATCCTGTGCTTGCTGCACCTATCGCATCCTCTGTAAACTCCGTCGTCCCACGATAATGCGATTGCAAAATGGTGAAGCGAAGTGCGAGTGGATCGTATTGCCCTTTTCCGAATGGAGGAGCATACAGATCCCGCAAATACGCCGAATTCCCCAGCGACTTCCCCATCTTCACGCCGCCGGTAGTTACCATGTTGTTGTGCATCCAGTATTTTACGAACGGATGTCCAGTTGCGCATTCGGATTGCGCGATCTCGCACTCATTATGCGGAAATGAATTTTCGAGTCCTGCGCCATGAATGTCGAATGTCTCACCCAAATACTTCATGGACATTGCAGAGCACTCGATATGCCAGCCCGGAAATCCTTCTCCCCAGGGAGAAGGCCAGTGAAGAATATGTCCCTTCTCAGCCCGTTTCCATAGCGCGAAATCCTGTGGCGAGCGTTTGTCGGTGCGTTCTTCCACGCGTCCACTCGCTTCCTGATCTTCCGCTTTGCGTCCGGAGAGCTTTCCATATTCCTTGTCTTTTGCGACATCGAAATAAACATTCCCATCCACAGCATACGCAAATCCTTTTGCGATCAGCTCTTTGATAAGTTGAATCTGCTCGATGATGTGGCCGGTGGCGCGAGGAGAAATATCAGGACGTAGGATATTCAGTGCGTCCATATCCTCGAAGTAACGCCGCGTGTACTCTTCGGCAACTTCCATCGGATGCTTTTTTTCTTTTCTGCTCTGCATCTCGATCTTATCTTCGCCGGCAACATCATCGTTATCGGTCATGTGGCCGACATCGGTGATGTTCTGCACATACGTAACTTTACTCTCGGGATAACGAAACCGAAGGTACCGGTTCACAATGTCCGCTGTGATATACGCTTTCGCGTGCCCGACATGAGAATCGCCATAGACGGTCGGGCCGCAGAAATACATTCCCACACGGCCAGGATGAATGGGGATGAATTCTTCCTTTTTACGGCTGAGAGTGTTGTAGATCTGAAGCGGCACGTGAATAGTTGAAAAGTGGATAGTGGATAGTTTTTATACTAACTATCCCCTATCCACTATACGTTTCCAGATCAATATCCAAAGATCTCATCCAGCGACAATTCCTGAATGTCGCCGAACTGCCCAAGTGCTTTCATATCAACCTTGCTCTTTGAGCCGATCACGGCAATGGCATACTGATGATTCGCGATATTCTGCTTCTGAAAATCGGCAAGTTGATCGAAGGTGATGGATGGCGCCTGGGCATACACATCCGCTCGAATATCGTGATCGAGTCCCAATTTCTTTGCGCGCTCATAAGACCAAAGGACATTCTCACGGGTGGTTCGGTCGCTGGCAAGTGTATTCATCATGGACTCCTTCGATTGCGCAAAGAGCTTGTCCGCACGCGGCATGGTATCTAATATCTCGAACATGCTTTTCATCGACTCCGGTGTTTTGTCAGCCTGGGAACCGACGTACGAGAAGATATAATACGGGTCATCTTTCTTCTGCCCCGATGAATAACTGCTATAGACCGCATACGCCAGTGCCTTCGATTCACGGATGGTCTGGAACGTTACCGAAGCCATCGAGCCACCGTAATATTCATTATACACAGCGATCGCCGGAGCTTTCGTTGGATCGTACATCGGCAGTCCTTTCGAAAGCATAATAACCTCCGCCTGTGCCATATCATAATCCACGAAATAGATCTTGTTCTTATTCGTCTCCTGATGCACGTACTCCACAGGAACCGGAGCGGTACGATGTTCCGGAACTATGTGCAATTTGTTGAGCGATGCCGTGAGATCGCTAAGCGCATCGGGGCCATAATAAAGGATGTGATGTGGGTAATCACAAATAGAATGGATGCGTCCTGTCAGATCCGTAAGCGCAAGATGCTGAAGGTCACTATTCGTCAGATCAAAGGTTTGTGGATTCACTTTACCATACTCCGCATAATTGCGAAGCGCACCATACAGAATGGTATTCCGATCCTTCTTGCTATCCTCGCGGCCTTTGATGGTACGATTGACATATTGATGAAGCGTCTGGTCATCCGACGTTGGCGATTTGAGAATGCTTTCCATGAGCTTCACGCTTTCCTTGAAATTCTTTTGAAGTCCGGAAATTGAAATATGAGCCTCATCGTCAGAAACGGAAGTGCTCAGGCTCGCGCCGAGAGAGAACAACTTTGTTTTCAGCGCCGCAGGCGAAAGCTTGTCGGTGCCGATATAATCCATGTAGTCAAGCGCATATTTCAAATTCTTATCGTTTCTCTTGCCCATCTCGATGACATACGAAAGCATGAATCGAGTATTCTCATCATTATTCTTGTAATAAATAGGAACTCCGTTTGTTAATTTTCCTTGTTTTACATCCTGCTTGTAATCCAGGAAATGCGGCTCGATGGGCGGGACTTTCATCGAATCGATCGACTTCAAAAAGTCCGACTGCGCTGACCGATTCACTTCCACGGGTGTGATCGGTGGCTTCGTCACTTTCACGACATCGCGACGCTCGCCGGTATGCTTATACACGATGGCGAAATTGTTATCGTAATATTTATTGGCAAAATCAACGATCTCTTTTTTCGTGATCTTGGAAAGCGAATCGAGTTCGGCCACCTGATCTTTCCAATCGACATGATGAATGAATGCATTCATCATCACACTTGCGCGACCACCATTCCGCTCGTACTCGCGCAATTTTTGAATGGTCAGATCATTGATGATTGCGGGAAGCAAATTTGCATCGAACTTACCTTCTTTCACTAAATCGATCTGCGAAAGCAAGAGGTCGCGCACACTGTCGAGCGATTGCCCGTCCTTCGCCTTACCTTCGAGAACATGCTCACAATAATCGTTATTTGACTCCACATCAGTCGAGGCTTCGAGCAGTTTTTGTTGTTGGTTGAGATTGAGATCTATGAGGCCGGCCGTTGAATTGGAAAGCAAAAGATCGAGCATTTTCAACACCTTCGCCTCGTGCGTATTGATGCCTGGGAAGCGCCAGGCCATTTCCATGAATTCCGCATCGGGGCCATAAACGTCGCGCACCACCGGCTGTGTGAGCGGTGCTTCGACCGGAGCAGTCCAATCCTGAAGTTTCTTCGCATGAAATGTAGAAAAGATCGGCACGATCAGACGAATGACACTATCGGGATTGAAATCGCCGGACATAATGATCGCCATGTTGTTCGGAATATACCACTTCGAATAAAAATCCTTTATCTTTTTGATCGAAGGATTTTTTAAGTCATGGATCGTTCCGATCGTCGTATGCTGACCATACGGATGCTTTTGGAACAAGGCCGCCATCAATGCTTCCCACGCCTGATTATCGTCGTTGTCGAGGCCGCGATTCTTTTCCTCATAGACCGCTTCGAGTTCCGTATGAAAAAGACGCAACACAGGATGGCGATACCGCTCGGCCTCGATCCGCAGCCACTTCCCGATCTCGTTGGAAGGAATATCGTTCACATAAACGGTCTCCTCGTCGGATGTAAACGCATTCGTTCCCTTTGCGCCAAGACCGGAAACCATTTTATCGTATTCGTTGGCGATCGCCCATTTCGCCGCAATGCCGCTCACCGAATCGATGGCATGATAGATCGCTTTGCGAGCATTCGTATCGGTGGTCGAGCGATAGACCTCATACAGATTTTCGATGGTATCGAGATAGGGTTTTTCTTTAGTATAATCGAGCGAACCGAATTTATCCGTGCCTTTGAAGAGAAGATGTTCCAGATAATGCGCAAGCCCTGTCGCATCTTCAGGATCGTATTTACTACCGGCCCGTACCGCAATCATGGTCTGCACACGCGGCTCGGATTTGTTTACGCTCAGATAGACGGTAAGTCCGTTCTTTAGCTTAAAGATACGCGCATCCATCGGATCGCCATTGATCGGATGGAACTCCTCGAATAAGAACCCTCCAGCAGCATGAACTTCCGCATCCTGCGGTGGGCGCACATGCTTTGTACGAGGCTCTTGCGGTGAAGGAGGCATCTGCGGCATCGGCTGTTGCGCTAACGCAGACCGAGTAATAAGCCCGAATAAAACCACGGTGGCTAACCCAATTGACCGAATGTGTGACATAAACAAAAGTATTTACGCTTGTGAACAACATGATTCCGCCCCTTATGGAGGCGGAATCATTGAACGAAGTTAAAATTTATGAGTCTTGCTGAGCGTGCGACCTATATGATCGAAACCGACTGAGCTACAAACCTTCCCGCTTAAGCCCTTAGTTCGTTCCGCCACCCCCCATTTTCGGCATGGGATTGAACTTGACATCCGAAGGCGGCACGAAAAGTTTGTCATCCAAACCCTTTTGTTCAAATTTCACGAATTCCATGGTCATGGCAACCTCAGCACCTTTCCTGGCCACGATTCGAACCGGCACAAGCCCACGATCGGCAAGCTGCCTCATCGCTTTAGCCTCTTTGGGATCCTGGCCTGGATTATTATTTAAAGAGTGGTAAAAGCTCTTCTGCATATCCTTCGGAAAATCGGGAGTAACCCAAAGCGATACCTCATCTATCATCTTCAAACCCTTGAGAAGATATTCTTCAGCGGGGTGACCTGCAACCGTCGTCTTTTGACCCGTCGGCTTAATGTCAAGTGAATCCATCGCCTTGCTGGCCATTTTCTGATTATCGGTATCTTTTTTGTCAAAGAAATAGCCGGTCTTCATTGCTCCCATCACCATGTAGGTCTTGTTCGTCGAGGGATCGGAATACGTTTTCATCAGTCCCATAGCACCCATGTCCATTTCTGATTCGCTTTTGTCTCCTTTGACATTGATGATCATAGAATGTTTATCTTCATCTCCCATCTGAGGTATCGTCATCGACCACGTAATAGTACCTTCAAATGATGCCTGTGCGTGAAGTTTGAGCGTTGGAAGAGCTAAAAGCAATCCGAGAACGACGAATGATTGGAAGGTTTTTTTCATAAAACGGTCTGGTTGAAAATGGCGAAATGCCTCTTGTTGAAAATTAGAATTTCACGAACGGCAACTGCCCTCGAAGAGTGCCTGATTTAGGATGTCCCTATTTGATCGAAAAATACTTGGCATTCGGATGGTGGGCTATGATCGCTGTCGTCGATTGCTCCGGTTCGAGGTGGTATTCTTCCGTCAGAGTCACATCAATCCGTTCTGGACGAATCAGGTCGAAGAGCTTCGTTTGGTCTTCGAGGTTCGGACACGCAGGATAACCAAACGAATATCGCGATCCCTGATAGCCCTGGCTGAACAGGCGTGTGATCTCAGGAGCATCGTTTCCTCCAATGCCAAGCTCTGTACGGATGATCTTATGCCAGTATTCCGCAAGCGCCTCAGCCGTTTCGACCGAAAGGCCATGCATGAAGAGATAATCTGCATAATCGTTCGCCTCAAAGAGCCGCTTGGTGTAAAGGCTCGCTTCGCGTCCGACGGTCACAGCAGAGAACGCTACCACATCCGGCTGGTTGCGGCGAATGGCTTCTTCCTTCGGAAGATAAAAATCGGAAAGGCAAAGCCGCCGGGCCGTTGGCTGGCGCGGGAATGTGTAGCGCTGCCATTCTGTCAAATCATCAAGGAATGGGACTGATGAGTCCCATTGGTCATATAGGTTCTTTAAATTCTTTGGCTTAAGCACCACCAGATCCTCCCCCTCCGCCCAACATGGAAAATACCCATAAACCACTTTTGGCGCAAGCACCCGATCACGCTTTGCTCGCAGCTTAAATTCCTGTAATTTCGGACGCGCTACTTCTTCAACTTGCTTCTCGAATGCTTCGGGTGTCTTTTTTCCGCGCTTCATCTGCCACTGGCCCCGAAACAGTGCGACCTCGTTCAGATATTCCCAAACTTTCTCCACCTTAATATCATTGACCACTCGCGATCCCCAGAACGGCGGCGTAGGAATGGGATTGTCATGCGGCGTTGCGCTGGTGCGAATGAGCTTTTCAGTTCCTTCTGTCATCTCTACGCGTTTGACTGCAATGGGAAAATCAGCGATCCCCTCTTGCAAGGCTTCCAGTTCAACGCTCTTTTCTGCGCCGGAAGAATTTTTCGCCGGATGTTGCAGCCAGGGCAGCACACGATTGGCCATCAGTATTTTCGATTCCGCGCCGGTGGCGTTGTCAAGCTCCTCTTCAAAATCAGATATCGCACCTGCGTCAGGTGCTGTCGCCAAAGTAGGCGCTGATATGGAACCCGAAGCAGCATTAGGATTCTTCAATTCCTGCATAAAACGCAGACCATCGAAGGCATCCTGAGCATAGGAAAGATTTCCGCTATACAAGGCACGCAGATCTTTCTCCACGAACTTTCGAGTCAACGCTGCGCCGCCAAGCACGACCGGAATTTGGATATTCCTCGACTCCATTACTTCAAGATTTTCCTTCATTATGGCCGTCGATTTCACAAGCAAGCCGGACATTCCGAGCGCGTCCGCATGTTCGCGAGCGACGGCTTCTAACATCGGTTCTAACGCGACCTTAATCCCTAAGTTCACTACGCGGTAACCATTGTTCGTCAGAATAATATCGACTAAGTTCTTGCCAATATCATGAACATCCCCTTTCACCGTCGCAAGCACCATCACACCTTTGGATTGTTCGCCCTCGACTTTTTCCATGAATGGTTCGAGGAACCTCACGGCAGCTTTCATCGTCTCTGCCGATTGCAGCACGAACGGCAACTGCATTTCGCCCGCACCGAATAGTTCACCCACAACCTTCATTCCGCCAAGCAAAATATCGTTAACTATTTCAAGCGCGGAATATTTTGTGAGAGCTTCGCGAAGATCGTCGTCTAAACCCAATTTATCGCCATCGATGATTCGCTGCTTCAGCTTTTCTTCGATGGTCATGCCCGCATAGGAAACGATCTCGCTTTTTGCCGACTTGGCATCGGCATAATGCGCGAGGAATTCCTTGAGGGGGTCGTAGGTGACGACGATGTTGTTGTTGTTTTCGGCCATACATGCAAAAACCCGGATACGACCATTATTACCAGGCCGACGCTCCGGGTTCCAAACTCCGCGTCGACGCTTTAGCTCGTTGTTTAACGTGGCGGCAAGCTATCGGTCAAAGCACCACGATGATTTTAACCATGTAGCTCAAACTTTAGTTTGAGTGTGTGGCATAGATAATGCCCCTTTACCATAGGATGTCCGGTATTTCAGGCATCAGAGCAAACTAAAGTTTGTAGCATATCCTTATTATTAACATGCGAACGAAATTATGGGCATTGTTTTCTACGGCACTTCTTGTAACGGGGGTGCTTCACGCCCAATCCTTTCCCAACGTCCGCATCAGCGACCCCAGCCTTTCTGCTCCGGAAGAAGTCTCGATCGCTATTAATCCAAAGAATACCAATCAGCTTGCGGCGGGGTCGAATCTTAACTATTTCTTTTCATCCACCGATGGCGGATGGTCGTGGAACTGGACGCAGCTTACCTCCCACTATGGGTTTTGGGGCGACCCCAACCTGATGTTCGATGATTCTGGCATTCTCTATTACGAACATCTTTCCGGGCGTAATTGGCAGGACACAGAATTCCTCTGGCGCATTGTCGTACAGCGTTCATTGGATGCCGGAATGTCATTCGATTCCGGCGAGCAGATCGGTTACTACCCGCCGACGATGCAGGACAAAGCATGGCTCGGCATCGACCGCTCGCAAACCGCGACGAACGGAACCATAATGACATCTTGGAACGAGGACGATCTCTATGGAAGTAAGCTGCCTAAAGATAGCTCCCGAATCTTTTTTTCCAAAACCACCGATCACGGTGAAACATGGAGCCAGCGCGTTCGCGTCGATGACTGGGGCGGCGATTGCCTCGATAGCAGTAACACGGTCGAAGGAGCCGTCACGGCAACAGGCCCGGATGGAACGATCTATATCGTCTGGTCGGGACACAACAAAATATACCTTGACCGCTCTACCGATGGTGGGAAAACCTTCGGCAAAGATCAAGCCATTGCCGACCAGCCCGGTGGGTGGGATTTTGTCGTACCGGGAATTTTTCGCGCCAACGGATTTCCGATGATCGTGAGCGATCTGAACCCGAAATCTAAGTTCTACGGCAGGCTTTACGTGATGTGGTCCGATCAGCGGCGGCGCGCTCCGGATGGCACTGGCATCACCGATATCTATTCCATGTATTCTCCCGATGGTGGCAATACCTGGAGTAATCTCCTGCGCGTAAACACGGACACCGCGATGAACCACCACTTTTTCCCAAGCATGACGATCGACCCTGTGACCGGGCACATCTTTCTCGTCTTTTACGACCGACGCCATTATTTGGATAGCGAAACTGACGTGTATCTCGCTCGTTCCACAGATGGCGGACAAAGTTTCGATAACACTCGTATCAGCCAAAGCGCATTCGGGCCGGATTCCGGTGTATTTTTCGGCGATTACATTCATCTCGTAGCATACAACCGCAAAGTGTTCCCGATCTGGATGCGGATGGATGACAGCGTGCTCAGTGTGTGGACTGCGATCGTGCAGGATACCGGAACGCTCGCGGAACCACCAACAAATATGGTTACAATCCAGGCAACGGGAAGTTTAGCACTGCCCGGCATTGATTTTTCTATTGCGTATTATGGCCATGTAAGCATCGAACTGTTCGATCTGCTTGGAAGGAAAGTCTCCACCTTGCTCGATGGAACGTATGGTGCGGGTGAATACCGCATCCCGATACCGCAAACCGTGAGCAACGGATCGTATTTTGCACAAATGACATCGCTGGTTGGAATCCATGTGGCGAAGATCAATATCTCACGCTGAAGACAGAATTATCTATGCCAGATCCGGACTCCCTCCAACTTCCAATTTATCCTGAATCCGCTCACTTCGAAGCGGCGCGCGATCTTGGAACCACGCAATTTGCGTGCGATCTCTCCGTCTGCAAAGGCGCGTGCTGCACCATGCCTGCGGATGCGGGCGCACCGATATTAGAAAGCGAGATCGCAGAGTTAGAGCGTGTGTTCCCTGTCGTAAAAAAATATTTGAGCGAGGAATCACTCGCAACGATCGAAAAGGCGGGCCTTTGGCAGCAGGAGGATAATGGAGGTTACACCATCCCCGCAATTCGTGGCCACGATTGCATTTTTGTGACGCATGACAATGATAAATCGGGAATTGCTTATTGCGCGATCGAAAAAGCTCATCGCAATGGCGAAATACAAGGATTCCCAAAACCGATAAGCTGCCACCTTTTTCCTATCCGGATCTATCCCACAGAAAAGGATATGTTCGAGATCGTCTATGAAACGATCCCCGAATGTAAAGGCGGCCGCGCGCGCGGCAAAAGCACTCGGATGCCCCTCCTCGATTTTCTTGAATCGCCATTAGTGCGCGCCCTTGGGAAGGGGCGAGTCGAGCGTCTGCGAAAGGTTCTTAATACTTGAATTGTACTTTTACAAAATTAACATCGCATCGCCATAGCTGAAGAACCGATATTCTGCATCAACAGCATGTTGATAACATTGCAGAAGAAATTCCCGTCCGATAAATGCCGAGATCATCATAAGCAACGTTGATCGCGGCAAATGAAAATTAGTGACGATGGCATCCGGCGTTTTGAATTGATACGCAGGATAAATAAAGATTCCACTCATTCCTGAACGCGGGCAAACCGTTCCATCTGGGTCGGCTATGGTTTCCAGCGCGCGAACGGTCGTTGTCCCCACAGCAACACATCGCTTCCCTACTTTTTTTGCATCATTAATAATTCCAGCATTAACTTCATCGAGATCGAAATACTCTTCGTGCATCGTATGCAGGGTTATGTCCTCGGATTCAACAGGACGGAATGTTCCGAGACCTGTGTGGAGCGTAACATAGGCAACCTTTACCCCCTTGTGTCCAATCGCATCGAGCAATTCCTGAGTGAAATGCAACCCCGCCGTCGGCGCAGCAACGGCACCGGGAACCGAGGCAAAAACGGTCTGATAGCGTTCTTTATCTGAGAGTTCCGCTGCGCGATGCAAATACGGCGGCAACGGAACTTGCCCTACCTTTTCAATTGCTTCCCAAAACTCCGCTCCCGACTTGTCGAAATGAACAATCTTTTCTCCCAGGCCAAGTTCCGATGTGACTTCGCAGGATAGGCCTTCAAATATAATACGTTCACCCACCGGAGCCTTCCGGGCCGGAGCCATCAACACTTTCCACAGCTCCTGTTCTCTTGGAACCCTTTGATGTAGTAGAACTTCGATCTGAGCGCCCGTTCGATCTCGTGTTCCCAACAAGCGTGCTGGAATAACCTTTGTCTTATTCAGGACGATCACATCACCAAGATCCAGATATTCCACAATATCTGCGAAGGTGCGATCTTCCCAGGTCTGGGAACTGCGATGTATAACGAGCAGGCGCGAATCCCCGCGATGTTCCGGTGGATATTTCGCGATCAGATGCTCCGGCAGCGAATAATCGTAATCGGAAAGGCGCGTACTCATACCGTTGGCGGGTCACTTGGGGCGCGCCCAAATTTTGAGGCCACCTCGGCAAACCGAGCCTCAAATAGTTCTCGGTGAAACGGATATTCTATAATAAGGCATGCAAACAAAATAAATATCCCG
>Ga0207088_1067_pt1 | contig 20768 bp, 24 predicted proteins | sample Alteio_BWMinHeat_52_FD_153564 | JGI IMG/M metagenome (GOLD analysis project Ga0207088, IMG submission 153564) | Enriched cells from forest soil in Barre Woods Harvard Forest LTER site, Petersham, Massachusetts, United States -... | ecosystem: Environmental > Terrestrial > Soil > Temperate forest >... | reverse complement strand
GTACGAACAATACAGGGAAGCGTGGCACCTCTTAAAAGAAGGGCCCGCCGCACCGAAAAAGGTGGATCGCATCCAAGCCTGCGCCCAGGAACTTCCCTTGTTCTGGGTTGCGGTTGCTCAACCCATGTCGTTCTGACGTTGCGGTAGCAAGCCCGCCGGTTTAGAAGCGGCTGGCGGGCGGACGAATGCGTCCGCCGCTACATAAGTTGACTCTATACTCTGGTATAGGGTTGAGAATAACGCTATGCGAATTGGGGAGCTGGCGGCGAAGGCTGGGGTCAATATTCAGTCGGTACGGTTTTATGAGCGGCGGCGGATTTTGCGGGAGCCGGTGCGGACGGCGTCGGGGTATCGCGTGTATTCGAAGAGCGATCTGGACGACATTTGTTTTATCAAGCAGTGTCAGGGGCTGGGGTTTACGTTGAAGGAGATTCAGCCGCTGGTGAATCTGCATCGGGCGGCGGCGCGGATGACGGCGTCGGGGGTGCGGCGTCCGGCGGAGTTTCGCGATATTGCGCAACTGGCGCGAGTGAAGCTGGGGCAGATTGACGAGAAGATGCGGGCGCTGAAGTCGATGCGGCTGCGGTTGCTGGGGATGGTTGATCGGATCGAGACGGTGAGTTCGGTGGGATGTCCGGGGGCGGGGGTGTCTCCGCCGAGAACGTGCAAACGGTAGACCTTTTGCAGGCATCGCGCGAATGCCGCGCGATGGCCGGCGTCATTCTTGGCGCTAGGGATTCTCGACTGGAGAAAACAGACTCATTTCTGTTTATCCCGCTATCCTAGAAGCGCCCGTTGTAGCCTCTCTGTCTGGAGTTGGTGAACTGCTGATACATGACTCGGGGAACGTCCTTGTTCGTCAGAAAATAGAGAAAAGTGTTGTCGCTGAACTCGATTCGGAGCCCTTCAGAGTCGGCAGGCACGAAAACACTCTGGATGATTCTTCCCTTCAAAAGATCAGACAGGCTCGCCGATGGGTCCGGCATCGGTGTGCCCAGCTTTGGATCTACGGTAGCGCCTGAAAACCATTTGAAAAAATTGATCTTCATAGTGGTCGGCATTATATATCTGAACTATGCGCTGGATCTGACGGCCTGTAGCAGAACTGACGTGTGAGGCCATTTGAGACCCTCCTGCCATCTCCAGCGCTTTTGGTTTCCTCGGCACTAATATTTTTGGTGCCTACCCGCCATTTTGCTAAGTACATTATTGCCGAACTTCCTCTTGACTCTCTACCTTGGTACAGGCTGCAGACTTCTCTCCGTCGAACTGCTTTCCATCGAGATTTGATCCAGGGGGAACGAGAATGAATGCGAACGCTGTTTCCGTTAAGAGCGGGCGGCCGGTGTGGATCTTCATGCTTGCCGGGCTGGCTGTGTTGAGTCTGGTATTTGTGTGGAGCGGTGCGGGGAGGATGATGCGGATGCAGACGCAGGCGGCGAGCATTGCGGAATTCGCGCAGCTGAAACCCCAGGACAATACCAAGATCGTGGTTGAGGTCACTGAGACGTCCGAGGGACGTATTCATGGGAAGCTTCTTGAAAAGCAGGATGAGACGCATTACGCGCGCACGGGGAATGCTGCCGAAGTCTCGTGGGGGAAAGAAACGGCGCTGGTGATGGGTAAGGTCGAAGACATTCATGCGGGCGCGATTCTGCATGTCACGGGCAAAGTGGGTGCCGATCACAGCGTGCAGGCGCAGCAGATTGTGATTCTGACGGGATACGTGCAGGTGAAGTAGCGGCGGGTCGGCGATATGATCGTCTACTTCATCGGCAGCCTTGCGGGGCGGGTCGCGACGGTGCTGTGCGTGCTGGTTGTCGCGCTGCCTTACTTGCTGCGGCGGAATCGGCTGAGTCGCGGGCTGGGATTGGCGCAGGAGCATGCTGCGTCTTATCTGCGGCGGCTGTGGCCGCACTTCTGGGTGGGGTATTTCATCCTGGCGCTGTCTACGGTGCATGCGGGGACGGTGATGCGCGCCATGGGGCGCGCGAGCAGCGCAGGAATTCTGGCGGCGACGGGTGCGTTTTTTCTGTTGCTGTTCGAGATTGCGCTGGGGCTGAACTTGAAAGACGAGAAATTGCCGGTGAGGCGGCCGATGCGTCGGCTGCATTTCTGGACGATGGTTGGGTTCGTGGGCGCATTGGGGGCGCATTTGTGGTTGAACGGGTAGGACGCACAGGGGTGGTGATGGTGGCTCGGCCTCGCCCCTTCGACTTCGCGCTGTCGAAAAATCCCCACTTCTCGCGCAAAGAACGCGCGCGAAATGGGGCACCCGGCACCCGTTCCGGGATGCCTTCACAACGTCTAAGTTATTGAAAGGGCTGGCGAACGGAATTCGCAGGGGAATATTAATTCTTAGTTTTCCTCGGTCTTCCACAGGGAAGTCTCATCCTCCACAGTTTCTGCACAATGAGGGAAGGTTTTTGTGTTGCGAGGGGCGACAATCTGGCTGAGAGTGGGTTCAACGAAACGTGAGAGTTCCTGAGCTTGCCGAATGATTGCGGCAGAGCCAGTGGCAGCCGGCGATTCTCGAGGGTGAATCGCCGGGGGACATTCCAGACAACGCGCGCAAGCGCGACTGGTTGCCCGGGCAATGCGGCCTCCTCCCCCGTCCGGCTCTTGCTCATTTTGAGCAGGGAGCAGGAAAGGACCGCTGGCCGCCGCAGCGGTTGCGGGTTTGTGATCGCAAGATGACAAACCGGCAACTGGCTTTGGCAAACGCGGCGGTGCTTTCGAGCGCTGCCGGACTGAAGCGTCATTCCGCCGTCACGCGGTGACCAGGCAGGAGCAGGAATCCACGAACGATGCGGCTTGGGTGGCTGGCCCGGGCCGCATTTGTTTTTGTGGGCGTGTCGGGTTTTATTTTGGGTCGGGGGGCTGTACTAGATCGGGGACGGCGGCGATGAGGGCGGGGTCGAGCGGCTTGAGGTGGAGTTGCTCGGTGAGGAAGGCGATGCGATCGCGGCGGGCTTCGGCGTTCAGGGCGTGGGGTGCGTCGTACTCTTTGAATTGTTTGGGGTCGCTGACGATGGAGGCGTAGCCTCGGGCGCGCTCCGGGGTCAGGAATTTTTCCTGGCTGCCGAACTGGAGAAATACCGTGGCGGGGGCGGCGTGGGAAACGAATTTGCCGGGGTCGAACCAGCTGTACTTGGCGACGAAGGCGTCGAACTTCTCTGCACCGATCTTCTGGCGGTAATCCTGTACGTCTTTCGATTTCATATCTTGCTCGTCTGATAGGGCGCCAGCCATGAGGACGAAGGCTTTGAAACGCTTGTCGATGCCACTGAGATAGCCGCCGACGGATGCGTTGTAGCTGTGGCCGACGTAGGCGAGACGTTTGGGGTCGACGTCGGGGCGCGCCAGGAGAAGGTCGGCGCCGCGGCGCATGTCTACGATCTGCTGTGTCAGGTCGGTGGCTGACTGTTCGCTGAGAGGTGTCTTGTCTTCCACGTGGCCAGGGCGCGCGATCGGGCCATCCGTGAGGAGCGAGACTACGCCGGCGTGAGCGAGGGCGACGGCTTCGTCGAGAAATTCCTTGCGGTTCATCATGGCGGAATTTTCCCAGTACCAGTGGCCCCAGATCACGGCCGCGAAGGGGCCGTTGCCTTTGGGGACGACGAGATAGGCGGGCACGACGCCGCCCTTGGGACTGGTGTAGGAAATGTCGTGGATCGCGATATCGCCGCGCTGCTCGACGGCGGCTTCCTTGATGCCCAGGGGCGCTTTTTGATCGTAGTCGAAGTGGCGGAGGGCATCGGCGTCCTGGGCGAAGAGGGCAATGGTCCTCATAAGGATTAAGAGCAGGGATGAAAGAGTCACGGCGAACTTGATTCGCATGAGCATCTCCGATTCGCGGTCGGTGTGGGTCTTCAGTTTACCTGTCGCGTGAAGTAACGACCAGTTTTCTCGGGGTCCTCACGTGCGCGTGACGGCATTACCTTCGTGACGGCTGGTGGGGCTTGGCCTCCACTAAGATATCTGTGTGAAATGGATCCCGAAGAGCGTGCAACTTGGATTGGTTGCGATCGGCTACGCCGCGGTGCTGGCGGTAGGGGCGGTCCTGATCGTGGTGCGTTACTTTCAATATGTGAACCACCCCGCCGACGTGGCTGCTTACGGCGGTATGTACGCTGGCGGCGATTTAATGCTCGAGGTGTTCATCGGCGGCATGCTCATGGTGATGACCTTTTTCCTCGTGCTGGTGATTTACAAGTCGGAACCGGACTATACGATCTATTCGAAGGTTCTCCTTGGACTTAGTCTCACCGCGCCGCTGTCGGTCGGACTGCTTAGCATTCCCGCGGTGAACCAGGGCATGAATGTGCTGGGTGAAGTGTGCATGTTTCGGCTGTTTGCGTCTCCGATGGTCATCGTGGGGATGGGGATGAGCCGTCTGTTTGCACAGTATTCGCGGCCCAAGCGGCTGACCGTTTACGCTCTTCTGATCGAGGCGGCGACCTTGACCCTCTTGCTGGCGGCCATGATTCTTCCGCTGCATTTCGGGCGCGGCTAAGCATAAAAATTCATACTGCGCACCTTATTGTTTGGTTGTGAGGGAGGCTGGGAGGTTTTTCTCTGGTTGCTTCGCTAGAGTAACAATCTTGTTTTCGTAGTCCTTCCACAGTAAATCCGAACGCTTCTCACAGATTTGGTCCCGACTCGGCTCTATTTCCTGACGCGGCACCGCCCGGGCGGGTTAGCATATTTTTGGGTTGGCGACTGCGTACGATGATTTGCCACGTGCATCGACCCAGGGCCATCGCCTAACCGGCAGATCAAAACATCTTTCGCTTTTTATTTGTTTGCATCATAATTGGTGCGATTGGGGACTTGTACGCGCAAATGGCAACTACCGATTACAGCATCAGCACGCTTCCGGCGAACGTAGAGGCGGAACGCTCGATTCTGGGCGCGATCCTGCTCGACAACTTTGCTTATAACCAGGCGGCCGAGCATTTGCGGATCGAGGACTTCTCGCTGGATTCGCATCGGCGGATTTATTCGCGCATGGTCGATCTGGCGGAGTCGTCTCGGCCGATAGATATGATCACGCTGATCGAGGAACTCGATCGGCACAAGGATCTGCAGCCGATTGGCGACGTGGCGTATGTGTCGAGCCTGGTCGATGGCGTGCCCGACCGGCCGAGCATTGAACACTACGTCAAGATTGTGCGCGACAAGGCGCTGCTGCGCGGGTTGATTTCTGCGGCGACGACAGCGATTGCGCGAGCCAGCGATCAGTCGGATTTAGCTGAAGATGTTCTCAGCGATGCCGAAGCGGCGATTTTTCAGCTCTCGGACAAGCGCATTGGGCGCGGGTTCATGGGCGTGCAGGAAATTGTCCGCGAATCGTTTGGATCGGTCGATGCACTGCTGCAGCGCGGGCAGCGCATTACGGGACTGGCAACGCACTACACCGATTTGGATGAAATGACTTCCGGGTTGCAGCGCTCCGATCTGGTGATCATTGCGGCGCGGCCTTCGATGGGCAAGACGGCGTTCGTGATGAACATTGCGGAGAACGCGGCGATTGAAGATCAGCAAGTCGTGGGCGTGTTCTCGCTGGAAATGTCGCGGGAGGCGCTGCTGATGCGCTTGCTGTGTTCTCAGGCGCGGGTGGACGCGCACAAGATGCGGACCGGGTCACTGTGGCAGGATGACACGAAAAAGGTGGTGCGCGCCATGGAGCAACTGGCGCACGCGCCTATTTTTATCGATGACACTCCTGGAATTTCTCTGAGCGAGATGCGGGCCAAGGCGCGGCGATTGAAACAGGCGCAGGGCGGGAAGCTGGACCTGATCATCGTCGACTACCTGCAGTTGATGTCGGGCGGGGGCAAGCGTTTCGAGAATCGCACGCAGGAAGTTTCCGCGATTTCGCGCGGGCTGAAGGCGCTGGCCAAGGAACTGAGCGTGCCGGTAATTGCCCTGTCGCAGTTGAGCCGCGCTCCGGAGAGCCGGGGAGGAGATCATCGTCCGCAACTCGCCGACTTGCGCGAGTCGGGATCGATCGAGCAGGATGCCGACCTAGTCATGTTTATTTTCCGCGAGGAAATCTATAAGCCGGACGATGCGGAATTGCAGGGGAAGGCCGAGATCATTATTGCTAAGCAGCGCAACGGTCCCATCGGGAAGGTCAAAATGGCGTTTTTGAAAAGCAGCACGAGGTTTGAGTCGCGAGCGGACGACGGGGTGGGGGATGAGGAGTAGGGTGGGATTTGACGGCCTTCAATGCGGGAAAAAACGCCGCATCGCAGTGGTTCGGTAGCGGTCCGCGCGAGATCCCCTTCGACAAGCTCAGGGCAGGCTCTCGCTTCGCCTGAAGAACGGCTCCGCTCGGGATGACGCCAATGAGGGTGCGGTCGTCAGATTCCAAACTGAAGCAAGCGGACCTCAGGCGCTGAGGCGCGGTTGTGGGTTGAGGGACTTTAACGGCACGCCTTCCCGAAACCGCACACGAATGAACTCGCGGCCTTGCCGTGGCGGTCCGCGCGAGATCCCCTTCGACAAGCTCAGGGCAGGCTCTCGCTTCGCCTGAAGAACGGCTCCGCTCGGGACGACGCCAATGAGGGTGCGGTCGTCAGAATCCGAACTGAAGCAAACGAGCTCAGGCGCTGAAGCGCGGTTGGGTGGTAGGAGACTTAACGGCACGAGTGGAACTCGTGCCCTTCCCGAAACCACGCGGGTTGTTAAGAGACTTAACGGCACGTGTAGAACTCGTGCCCTTCGCAAAATCAGCTCGAAATGTGTTTTCAGAGTGCTGCGGGGCAAAGGAAGTCCGGGCGGCACCGCATACAGGAACCACTGGAGATGTCCCTCGGTAAGTGCCTTAGGAACTTGGGTTTGCGCGAGGGGTCAAAAAGTACCGCCAGCCTGTGGAAAAGCTTGTGGAATTGGAAACCATGTTCGAGATTTCTTTCAGCAAAGACCGATCGGTCGGTTTTGGGAAGGCTCGACGCAAGCCTTTAAAGCCATGAATAGTAACCAGTTATGCAATTCATCCGGCATTAACATGACCCTGGGCTAGACGCAGCTGGTTTTATTCCGGTTTTGAGATTTGCACATTTTGGGGTTCTAGTACTTTCGTTTTCTGCGCGATTTTAGCGGGGTTTCGGGGATCTCATCGCCGGGAAGTGAAGCAAAAAGGCTGATCTGCAGAATCGATTTTCCGATGCTGTGAATGGCGGGGTTGGCTTTCGACTATTCAGTCTAGTTGCTGCCTTCGCCAACCCTAGTTTTGTTAAGCCCTTCCACGAATCTCCTGACTAATCCAAGTTGCGGACCCAGATGTTGCGGAAGCTGATGGGCGGGCTGGGGTCGCCGTGGGCCTGGAGTTTGATGGGAGCGGCGTCGAAGGCTTTGTAGAACGGGGCGCCGATGTAGCGGGTCTCGCCTTTTAGTTCGAAGTGGTTCTGCACGAGGACTCCGTTGAAAAAGACGGTGACGTAGGCGGGAGATTTCAGCGAGCCGTCGGGGTTGAAAACGGGAGCGGTCCAGGCGATGTCGTAGGTCTGCCATTTGCCGGGCTTGCGATTTGCATTGGCGAGCGGGATCGACTGCTTGTAGATGCTGCCGGCCTGGCCGTTGACGTAGGTCTTGTTGTTGTAGTTGTCGAGGACCTGGAGCTCGTAGCCGGCGTCGCCGGGGCCGGTGGAGGCGAGGAAGACTCCGCTGTTGCCGCGGAGTTGGCCGGAGCCGGTCACGTTCTCGGGAATTTTCCATTCGATGTGAAGTTGATAGTTCTTGAAAGTGCGTTTGGTCTCGATGTTGCCGGCGGGCTTGTCGACGGTGAGGATGCCGGCGGAGACAGTCCACTTGGCGGGAGTGGAGCGGTCTTTATTTTGGTCTTGCGCAGAGACCCATTCGTCGAGATTTTTGCCGTCGAAGAGGATGATGGCGTCGGAGGGCGCGGCGGTGCAGGTGGGGCCGGGGGTGACGACTTTGGGCTCGGGCTGCCAGACTTCGGTGTCTTCGGGTTTGGGAGCGGGCTTGGGCTCGGGCTGTTGGGCGAGTGCGGCGGCGGCGAGGGTTAGGAACAGGAGCAGGGTTGTGGTTAGGATGCGCATGGTTGGAGAAGGATACACCCGTGGGAGAGATTCGGCGAAAGTGGAGATTAACGAGAGGGCAGGCTAAAGAGCGACACGGGGCACCCGGAGCATCGTTGGGAGCACGCGGGACAGCCGCAGTGCTGAAGTGAGCTAGTATCTTTAGGCGGTGAGGGCTTGAGTCAAAATCCCCGCCCTTTCCCGCCAAAGGACGGCGGGAAAGAACGGGGCACCCCCGAGAGTGAAGGAGAAAGCGATGAGCGGCGTTGCTCGGATATGGTGGCGATGTGGTGTGTGTGCGTTGCTGTTGCTGATTTCCGCGGGCTGGGTACGGGGGCAGGCGGCGGAGAAGATTATTATCGATACCGACGTTGGAGATGACGTGGACGATGCGTTTGCGGTGGCGCTGGCGGTGCGGAGTCCGGAGCTGCAGGTGCTGGGAGTGATGACGACGTTTGGAGATACGGAGGCGCGGGCGAAGATTGTGGACCGGTTTCTGGCGGAGGTGGGGCGGGGGGAGATTCCGGTGCTGGCGGGGAAGTCGATGGCGACGAAGAATCCGATGTCGCAGCGGCGGTATGGGGAGAATCATTTTGCGAAGGCGTCGCATGGGGATGCGGTGGAGTTTTTGCTGGAGCAGATTCGGAAGTATCCGGGGGAGATTACGCTGATTGCGATTGGGCCGCTGATGAATGTGGGGGCGGCGATCGATAAGGATGCGGCGACGTTCCGGAAGTTGAAGCGGGTGGTGCTGATGGGCGGGTCGGTGCGGCGGGGGTATGGGGATTTGGGGTATACGGCGCCGGTGAGTCCGATGCCGGAGTGGAACATTTTGAATGACGTGGCTTCGGCGCAGAAACTATTTTCAGTCGGGGTTCCGCTGTATGTGATGCCGCTGGATTCTACGCAGTTGAAGATGGATGAGGTGAAGCGGGCGTTTTTGTTCAGCCAGGGGACAGCGGTTACCGACCAGTTGGCGGTGCTGTATCACTTGTGGGGACAGGAGACGCCGACGCTGTTTGATCCCATGACGATTGCGTTTGTGCTGCGGCCGGAGTTGTGTCCGGTGACGGGGATGCATATTCGGGTGGATGAGAAGGGATTCACGCGGGAGGAGCCGGGAGCGGTGAACGCGCAGGTTTGTTTGGATTCGAATGCGGAGGATTTCTTCCGGTTTTATTTGAGGAGAGTCGCGGGGAGGTGAGGGGTGGGGTGGGGGGAGTCGGGATTCTGTCGTCAAAATCTGGGAGTCACAATCTGGGAGTCACAACCTGGGAGTCAAAATCTGGGAGTCACAATCTGGAAGTCAAAATCCCCGCCCTTTCCCGCCAAAGGACGGCGGGAAAGAACGGGGCACCCGCTTCGGAGTTAGGAGAGAAAGGATGCGAATGCTGAGAAGAATTTCGATCTGCGTGGTGGGTGTTTCGGCGTTTTGTTTGGGGATGTTGGGGCAGGCTCGGCAGGATGTGGATCTGGTGGTGAGCGGTGGGACTGTGGTGACGATGGATGGGGCGCGGGCGATTCTTCGCGACGGGAGCGTCGCGGTACGGGGTGACGCGATTGTGGCGGTGGGGCCGCGGGTGGAGGTTGAGGCGCGATATAAGGGGGCGCAGACGATTGATGCGCGGGGGCGGTTGGTGTTGCCGGGGTTTATCAACGGGCATACGCATGTGCCGATGACGCTGTTTCGCGGGCTGCACGACGATGTGACTTTGAACGACTGGCTCTACAAATACATTTTCCCGGCGGAAGCGAAGAATGTGAATGAGGAGTTCGTGCGGTGGGGGACTCGGCTGGCGGCGGCGGAGCAGATCCGGTCGGGCGTGACTACGTTTGCCGACATGTATTACTTCGAGGATGGGGTGGCGGAGGAGACCAAGGCAGCGGGGATGCGCGGGGTGCTGGGGGAGACGTTCATCGATTTTCCTGCGCCGGATAACAAAAGCGAAGCCGAGATGCTGGCTTATACCGAGAAGTTTTTGAAGCGGTGGCAGGGGGATGCGCTGATCCACGCGGCTCCGGCGCCGCATTCGATTTATACGTGCTCGAAGAAGACTTTGCAGGATGCGGCAGGGCTGGCAAGGAAATATCACGCGCCGATTTTGATTCATGTTTCGGAGATGAAGAAAGAGTGGGAGGACAGCGAGAAGGCGAACGGGATGTCGCCGGTGCAGTATCTGGAGAAGCTTGGAGTGCTGGGGCAGGATGTGGTGGCGGCGCATTGCATTTTTGTGGATGAGGCCGATCGCAAGCTGCTGGCGGAGCGGCGAGTGGGGTGCGTGCATAATCCGTCGAGCAACATGATGATTGCGAGCGGAGTGTCGCCGGTGCCGGAGATGAGGGCGGCGGGGATTGCGGTGGGGCTGGGGACGGATGGTCCGGCGGGAAGTAATAACGATCTTGATCTGATGGAGGAGATTGATCTGGCGGCGAAGCTGGCGAAGATTACGAAGATGGATCCGCTGGCGCTGAATGCGAAGGCGGTGGTGGAGATGGCGACGATTGATGGAGCGCGAGCGCTGCACATGGAGAAGGAGATTGGATCGCTGGAGGTGGGGAAGAAGGCGGATGTGATTCTGATTTCTCTCGATGAGCCGAATGCGGTGCCAATGTATGACGTGTATGCGCAGATTGCTTACTCGCTGAAGGGGAGCGATGTGGAGACGGTGGTGATTGGAGGGCGGGTGGTGATGCGGGAGCGGAAGCTGCTGACGGTAAATGAGCCGCTGGTGCTGGAGAAGGCGCGGGAGTATGGGAAATCGGTGAGGGCGTCGCCGGGGATGGAGTAGGGGCGCTGAAGTCGCAAGTCGCAAGTCGCAAGTCGCAAGTCGCAAGTCGCAAGTCAAAATTCAAAATCCCCGCCCTTTCCCGCCAAAGGACGGCGGGAAAGGGCGGGGCACCCACTGTAAGGATGTCTAGGGATAATGTGTAAAGGATGTTATGGGACTGAAAAAGTTCTTTGCGAAAGGGTGGGGATTTTGACGTTCTGTCTGACACTCGTGGACCTAGAAAGCGGTTGATCAGCGGATTTTGATTCCGCCGACTCCCGCCCCACTGAAGATCCATGAATTAGAATCACAGCTTTGGACACCCCCGTGATCCTCACCGAAATCGAAACCCGCGTCCTCGGCTCCCTGATCGAAAAAGACATCACCACGCCCGACTACTACCCGCTCTCGCTCAACGCCCTGGTCAACGCCTGTAATCAAAAAAACAATCGCGACCCTGTGATGACCCTGGATGAAGCCGCCGTCCGCGACGCCCTAGCGTCGTTGCAAGAGAAGCGCATGGCGGGCCCGGCGAGCGGCGCCGACAGCCGCGTCACCAAGTTCGAACACCGCCTGCAGGAAGTCTTCAACTTCGATCGCCGCGAAATCGCCATCGTCTGCGTCCTGCTCCTCCGCGGCCCGCAAACTCCCGGCGAACTCCGCAGCCGCACCGACCGCATGTACCACTTCGAAGCCCTCGACGACATCGTCTCCACCCTCGACCGCCTCGCCCAACGCCAACCATCGCTCGCGGCCATCCTCCCCCGCCAGCCCGGCACCAAAGAATCCCGCTACACCCATCTTTTCTCGGGCGAACCGCCCATGTCATCCGAAGATCTGCATGTGGCGCGGGCGCCCTCGCCCACGCCTGCCGGAGCAAACTCGACACCCGATCGTCTGGCAACGCTGGAAGAAGAAGTCTCCCGCCTGCGCCGGGATCTCTCCGAAGTCCAGCAGCAACTCGCCGCCTTCCGCAAGCAATTCGAATGAGTATGTAGGGACCACCGCTCTCGGCTAGCTTGCCCTGAGCGAAGCCGAAGGGTCGAGCGAAGCTCGACCCTTCCTCCCGACAATCGTACAATCATCTAGAAGGAGGTCTCCGCCATGTTCACATTCCTGCTCTGGTGCATTCTCTTCGTCCTGTGCTGGCCCCTGGCCCTGCTCGCCCTGATTGCCTATCCCTTCATCTGGCTGATCTTACTCCCCTTCCGCATTCTCGGCGTCGCGGTTCATGGCGTCCTGGAAATAGTTTTCCTGGTGATCACCCTGCCCTTCCGCCTGCTGGCCGCCCCATTCCGCGTCTGAGCGATGGAAATCAGCCCTCGACTGCACCGTGGAAGAGCGGCCCTTCAGGGCCGCGTCAAGCAACCTTAGGATGACCTGGGGCTTTAGCCCGGTGGCTGTTTGAAGGTCCTTCCCTAGCCGGCCCCTCCTGATGTAGCCTCAGGAGAAGAATTTCAGGAGGACCTCATGCAGCGTCGCGAATTCCTCATTCGCTCCGCCACCGCCGCCGGAGCGGCCTGGCTCTCATCCAAGTCCATTCTCACGACCCTCGCGAACACAACCCTCCCCACAAAATTCACCGCCTATGACACAGTCACTCTCGGCAGCACCGGCATCAAGACCAGCCGCCTCGCCATGGGCACTGGTACCGTCGGCTCGGGTCATCACTCGCATCAAACCTCGCTCGGCGTCAAAGGCCTCTCCGAGGTCCTGCTCAACGGATACGACCACGGCCTCCGCTTCTTCGATGCCGCCGACTCCTACGGAAGCCATCCTCACGTCGCCGAGGCGCTCAAGCACGTGCCCCGCGACAAAGTTACGGTGCTGACCAAGACGTTCTCGCGCGACCCCAAAGAAGCCCGCGCCGATATCGACCGCTTCCGCCGCGAACTTGGCACCGACTACCTCGACATCTGCCTGATGCACTGCGTCACCGAAGCCGACTGGACCGACCGCTACCGCGGCGTCATGGACGTCCTCTCCGAAGCCAAACAGAAGGGAATCATTCGCACCCACGGCTCCTCCTGCCACACCATCGAGGCCCTGCGCGCTGCCGCGAAGTCCCCGTGGGTTGAAATCGACTTGGCCCGCATCAACCCCGTCGGCGCAATCATGGACGCCGATCCGGCGACGGTAGTTGGAGTTCTGAAGGAAATGAAAGCGGCAGGGAAGGCGGTCGTAGGAATGAAGATCCTCGGTCAAGGCGCGCTGCGAAACCGTCAGGACGAAGCCATCAAGTTCGCGCTCTCGTTGGGCGTGCTCGACGCCTTCACCATCGGCGCCGAAAGCAAGGCAGAACAAGAAGACCTGATCCGCCGCATCTCCGCAGCCTAAAAGTCTCAGAAAATATAAAAGAAGACTGGGTGCCCCATGTCTCGCTTCTTTCGCGAGACATGGGAATCTCGAGACGAGGGGATTTCCTAACTCTCCATCACCCTCAGCCCCGGACTCACAATCAGCCGCGCCCCAGTCGCCCGCTGCACATCCTCCGCCGTCAACCCCGGCGCGATCTCCTCCAGCACCAGCCCGTCACGAGTCACGCGAATGTACGCCATCTCCGTCGCAATCGTATCCACCACATTCACTCCGGTCAGCGGCAGCGTGCACTTCTTCAAAATCTTCGGAGCCCCTTCGCGCGTCGTATGCTCCATCGCCACCACCACGCGCCGCGCGCTCGCCACCAAATCCATCGCGCCGCCCATCCCCTTCACCATCTTCCCCGGGATCATCCAGTTCGCGAGGCTGCCCGTCTCATCCACTTCCATCGCGCCCAGCACGCTCAAATCAATATGCCCGCCGCGAATCATGGCGAACGAATCCGCGCTCGAAAAATAAGAAGTCCCCGGCATCTCGCTCACCGTTTCTTTCCCCGCATTGATCAGGTCCGGATCCTCTTGTCCCTCGACCGGAGAAGGCCCAATCCCCAACATCCCATTCTCCGACTGCAGCGTGACTTCCATTCCCGGCGGCACATGATTCGCAATCAGCGTAGGCATCCCAATCCCCAGGTTCACATAAAACCCGTCGCGCAACTCCCGCGCAATCCGCTTCACAATCCGCTCGCGCTTATCTGTATCCTTTCCAGGCTTGTTCATATCTGTCGTTGCACCCTCACTGGCGACTGGCTTTCCTCACAGTCCTCCGCTCAATCCTCTGCTCGTACAACTCCCCCTGAAAAATCCGTTTCACATAAATCGAAGGCGTATGAACCGAGTCCCCATCCAACTCACCCACCTCAACCAGATGCTCCACCTCGGCAATCGTGACGCGAGCCGCCGTCGCCATCATCGGATTGAAATTCCGCGCCGTCTTTCGATACACCAAATTCCCCTGCCGGTCACCCTTCCACGCTTTCACGAACGCGAAGTCAGCCGTCAGCCCGCGCTCCATCACGTATGTGCGCCCCTCAAACTCGCGCGTTTCCTTCCCGTCAGCGACCATCGTCCCCACGCCAGTCGGCGTATAAAACGCCGGAATCCCCGCGCCCCCCGCCCGAATGCGCTCGGAAAACGTCCCCTGCGGCACCAGATCCAGCCGGATCGTTCCCTTCAGCACCATCTCTTCCAGCAACTTGTTCTCGCCTACATAGCTCCCAATGTGATGCACGATCTGCCCCGCCGCGAGGAGCAACCCGTTGCCCACGCCATCAACGCCAACGTTGTTGCTGATGGTCCGCAGATTCTTCGTCCCCTTGCGCACCAGTGCCCGAATCAGATTCTCCGGCATCCCACACAACCCAAACCCGCCGATCATGATGCTCGCGCCGTCAAACACGTCGCGGATCGCGTCGTCCGCATTGGCCACAACTTTATTCATAATGTCTCAGGCCCGGTCTTTCACAAACACTCTAGCGTACTCGCAGTCCCTCATCCTCAGCCAGCTTCGCCTGGCGTGCGTCAAAAGTCCAAAATCGTTCAGCACGCAGCAGGAGCGCACTCGCGACATGCAGGATGTCCAGCGTCCTCACGCCGGTTGCAGCGGTTTGCCGGAAGGCGATTCGCTGCGCCAGTTCATGCACGGTCACCGGCATGGCCACCATGGAGAAGAACCCGCTCTGAATGTGCTTTTGCATTTCAGCCCGCGCCGCCCGAATCTCCGCCGACGAAGCCTCTTTGCGGAACACGCGCAACTCCAGCGCGTTGGCCAGTTCCAACTCGGTGAGCGGCGTCAACATCATCGCGGGATTGGAGCGGCGGACTTGTCGGATGGCCGAAGCGGAATGCGCGTCCAAACAGTACAGCGAAACCAGGAAACTGGTGTCGGCATATACCTTCAATGCTCGCCTCGCTGCTGCGCGACCAGTTCGGCTCCGCTGACCCTCATCTTTTTCTTGCCGTAAATGGTCTTCAACATGGCGCCGAAATCGGGGGATTTACAGAGCGCCGGACGCTCCGGTACCAGTCTCGCGATTACCCGCTTCCGCTTGGTAATGGCAATCGCTTCTCCATCCCGCAGATGGGCCTCGATCTGCGGAAACCGGTAGCGCAGGTCGCGCACGCTCATGGTTTTCATGTGATACATTATAGCATCACATGTCAATCACCGTTTCCTCGCTGCGATCTTCCTCAGCTGGTGCGCCTGTTCAAACTCCTCCGCCAGAGCCCGCGTCGCCAGATTCTCCCGGATGTGCGCCAGCCGCTGCTCCACCTTCCACAGTGCCTTTTCCAGATTCCCCTTGTTGCTGATCGCGATATCCCGCCACATGGAATATGGACTCGCCGAAATCCGTGTCATCTCCTGCAACGCCCGCCCACCCGCCGGAAGCAGCGGAGCGTCATCCCCAAACTCCTCCACCAGCGCCGCCGCCAGCGCCGTGGAAATCATCTGCGGCACGTGGCTGATCCACGCGCACAGCCGGTCATGCTCCTCCGCCGGCAACATCGCGATCCGCGCCCCAATCGCGTCAATCCATCCCGCAAACTCCACGAACACCCCTTCATTCAGATTCTGCCCCGGTAGCGGAGCGATAAACCACACCGCCTTCTGAAACAAATCCGCATCCGCGTAGTCCACTCCACTCATTTCTTTCCCCGCCATCGGATGCCCTGCCAGAAACCGCTTCCCCGCACTCTTCCCAAACACCTTCACCGCGCGCTCGACAATCGCCGTCTTGGTGCTCCCCACATCGGTGAGTAACGCCTTCGATGGAAGCACGGGCCCGATGCGTTCGATCAGATCCACAATCGCTAGCACCGGAGTCGCCAGCACCACCACCTGACTCCCGTGCACCGCGTCCCCCGGGTTCACCGTCCCATCGTCGATCGCGCCGCACATCCGCGCCCGCTCCAGCGTCCCCTCGCGATCGCACCCCACAATCCGTCCGGCAAACTTCTTTTTCCGCAGCGCGAGCCCCAGCGACCCGCCAATCAGCCCCGTCCCTATGATCGTGATTTGACGAATCGCCATAACAAAATTTGTTGATTGATGATTATTGATTGATGATTAAAAACGCTAGCCGAGGCACTTAGCCTTCAATCAGCAATCAGCAATCAGCAATCAGCAATCAAAAATCAACAATTCCTTCGAGCCGCCCAATCCTATCCGATCTTCCGTCCCACCGCCGGCGCGATCATCCGCAACTCATCCATCAGCTTCGCGAACTGCTCGGGAAACAGCGACTGCGCCCCATCCGACCACGCCTGGTTCGGATCGCAATGCACTTCAATCAGCAGCGCATCCGCTCCCGCCGCCACTGACGCCCGTGCCATCGGCGCTACCTTATCCCGCCGCCCCGTCCCATGCGACGGATCCGCAGTCATCGGCAAATGCGACAGCTTGTGAATAATCGGAATCGCCGAAATATCCATCGTGTTCCGCGTGTAAGTTTCAAACGTCCGGATCCCGCGCTCGCACAGGATCACCTCATAGTTCCCGCCCGCCATGATGTATTCCGCCGACAGCAGCAACTCCTCCAGCGTCGCTGCGATCCCGCGCTTCAGCAGCACCGGTTTGCGCACCTTCCCCAATTCGCGCAGCAGATTAAAGTTCTGCATGTTGCGCGCCCCCACCTGCAGAATGTCCACATAAGGCAGCATCATCGGAATCTGCGAAATCTCCATGACTTCGCTGATCACCAGCAACTTGAATTTCTCGCCCGCCTCCCGCAGCAACTTCAGCGCGTCTTCCCCATGTCCCTGAAACGAATAAGGAGAACTTCGCGGCTTGAACGCCCCGCCCCGCAGCACTTTCGCGCCAGCCTTCGCAATCGCCTCCGCCGTGGAAAAAATCTGCTCCCGCGTCTCCACCGAACAAGGCCCCGCCATCACCACAATTTCATTCCCGCCAACATCGATCCCGTTCGCCAGCTTGACGATCGTCCCCTCCGGCCGAAAACTTCTCCCCGCCAATTTGTACGGCGAACTGATGCGATGAACTTCCTGCACCCCCGGCAGCAACTCCAGTATGCGGATATCGAAATCAATCCCCGACCCGACTGCCCCAAGCACGGTCATCCGCGCCCCCGTCGAACGGTGCACTTCAAACCCCATCTTCACCAGGTGCTCGATCACCTGCTGAATCAACCCCTCATCCGCGCCTTCCTGCATAGCCACAATCATGGGAAACCAGCTCCTAGCTTCTAGCTCTTAGCTCTTAGCTCTTAGCTAACCAACAATCTTGTCATTCCGAGCGAAGGCGAGGAACCTGCTTTTCCTCTCCATCGCCGGCGCTCTCTTCGGCCTTGGTCACAATCTCTTCCTTCTGCACATTCCGCATCACATCAATAATGCGCTCATAAATCCGCACGAGATCCCGCCCCGCCAAGGGCCCCCGGTTCGCCGCCTGCACATTCTCAAACACCACCCGCTCCCGGTCCGGCTCATAAATCGGCATCGAAGTATCGCGCTTGAGTTTCCCAATCGCGACCGCGGCCCGAGCCCGCTCGCTGATCAGCTCCACGAGCTTCCGGTCCAGCTCATCAATTTTCTTTCGCCAATCCTCAATGTCCATAAGCCCTTGGATATACATTCGTGCCGGGATTTTCCTAAACCTCAAACCCAAACCAACTTTCAGTTCGCCCCAGCTGAAAGCTGATAGCTGACAGCTGAAAGCTTCCTCACAAACTCCCCCACCGCCGCCGCCTCACGCCCGCGATTCCGCTCGATGGTCTCGACAATCGCGCTGCCCACGACGACGGCATCCGCAAACTCCCCCACTTCCGCAAACTGTTCCGCCGTCGAAATCCCGAATCCCAACGCGACCGGCAACTTGGTCACGCGCCGCAACCGCCGCACCAGCTTCCGCGCATCGTCCGCCAGTTCCTGCCGCGCTCCCGTCACTCCCGTCCGCGACACCGCATACACAAATCCTCGCGAAGCCTCCGCAATCCGCTTCAGCCGCTCATCCGGACTCGTGGGCGCCGCCAGAAACACCGGAGCCAGATCGTACTCCCGCATCGCCCGCAAATATTCCCCCGCCTCTTCCACAGGCAAATCCGTAACCAGCGCTCCATCCACGCCTGCAGCCCGGGCCACCTTGCAAAACTTCTCCAACCCCATCCGCAAAATGGGATTCAGATACGAAAAAATGATGAGCCCCGTCGACTGCGCATGCTGCCGCACCTCCGCCGCCAGCGTCAGCACCTGCCCAAGCGACGTCCCATGCTTCAACGCCCGCTCGCTCGCCCGCTGAATCACCGGCCCATCCGCCACCGGATCGCTGAACGGCACGCCCAACTCAATCACATCCGCCCCAGCCTCAATGGCCGCCAGCACAATCTCCCGCGTAGTCGCGAGATCAGGATCCCCGCACGTGACGTACGCAACCAGCGCCGGCTTCTTATGGAAAGTAAGAGGCATGACAATTGAATCATCGAGCGATTGAGTTATCGGGCGATTCGCAAATCGCTAAATCACCCAATGGCGCAATCACTCAATCGATCTCCAGGTTCTCCCGCATGATCCCAATATCCTTATCCCCGCGCCCCGAAACATTCACAATCACAATCTCCGATTTCTTCATCTGCGGCGCACGCTTCACCACCTCCGCCACCGCATGCGCCGACTCCAGCGCCGGAATAATTCCCTCGGTCCGCGCCAGCAAAGTTGTTGCCGCCAGCGCCTCCGCATCCGACGCCGGTACATACTCCGCCCGCCCTGCATCCCGCAACGCCGCGTGTTCCGGACCAATCGACGGATAATCCAGCCCCGCCGACACCGAGTGCGTCAGCGCAATCTGCCCGCCCGAATCCTGCAGTACGTAAGAATAAGTCCCCTGCAGCACCCCCGGAGACCCTCCCCGAAACCGCGCCGCATGATCGCCAAGTTTCTCGCTGCGCCCCCCTGCCTCGACTCCGATCAACCGGACTTTCTTGTCATTCAGAAAATCGTAAAAAATCCCAATCGAATTCGATCCCCCACCCACACACGCGATAATCGCCGCCGGCAACTTCCCTTCAGCCTTCAAAATCTGCGCCCGCGCCTCCCGCCCGATCACCCGATGAAAATCCCGCACCATCGTCGGATACGGATGCGCCCCCAGCACGCTTCCCAACAAATAATGTGTGGTCCGCACATTCGTGACCCAATCGCGCATCGCCTCATTGATCGCATCCTTCAGCGTCCGCGATCCTGACTCAACTCCGCGCACTTCCGCCCCCAGCAGCCGCATGCGGAACACATTCAACTCCTGCCGCCGCATGTCCTCGGTCCCCATGTACACCACGCACTCAAACCCGAGCAAAGCACACACCGTCGCAGTGGCCACGCCATGCTGCCCCGCCCCAGTCTCCGCGATCACGCGATGCTTCCCCATCCGCTCGACCAACAACCCCTGCCCCAGGCAGTTATTGATCTTGTGCGCCCCCGTATGCAGCAAATCCTCGCGCTTCAAATAAATCTTCGCCCCGCCCAACTTCTTCGTAAGCCGCCGCGCAAAAAACAACGGCGTCGGACGCCCCGCATAAGTCGTCAGCAACTCCGTAAGCCGCGCCTGAAATTTCTTATCGCGCTTCGCCTTCTCGTACTCGCGCTCCAACTCCTCCAGCGCCGCCATCAAAGTCTCGGGAACATATCTGCCCCCATAGACCCCAAACCGCCCCGGCTCATTCGCGCGAGCAGAACGCGACGAGGCAGAAGAAACCCCAAGAGCAGCAGAACCCCGAGAGTGCCCCATACGAGCCGCCCCTTTTGCGGCTGGTGTGGGGACTCTGACTTTCGCCTGTCGAGACACCGTAGCCATCTCTAGCTCGCTTTCCTGTCCATCTCCCGCACCGCCCGCACAAACGCCCGCACCTTCTCCGCATCCTTCTTCCCCGGCGAAGCCTCCACTCCCGAAGCCACATCAACTCCCCAGGGCTGAAGAACGCTAATCGCCTCGCCAACATTTTCCGGCGTCAACCCTCCAGCGACGACCAATTTCAAACCGTTCTCCCGCATTCCTTCCGCAAGACCTCGCGCTTTCATCCAGTCAAATGTTCGTCCAGTCCCACCGGGCTGTCCTAAATTCCCGGAATCCATCAGAAACGTATCCAAGACGCCCTCGGGGATCGAAACGCCCTCCGGCATCCTCTTCCTCGATTCCGCAAACCCGGTCAACATTCGTTCAATCTCGCTCACATCTTCACCAAAAAGACTCATTGGGAACGCCATCAGGCTCCGGAAGTGCGGAGGCAGGCAATCCCTACCAATCGCCCGGTTGCGGGCTTTACTTCCCGCGACTCCTTCTGCTGAGATATAACTCTGCGTGCCCGTCAACCCGGTTTGCAGTAAGACGTTGATCGGATCCTCATCGGGCCCGACAAACACTCCGATCTTCTCCACACTCCCCGGCAGCTTCCCCACAATCTCCCGCACCGTCTCCACCGTCACGCACCGCGGACTCTTCTCATAAAACACGAACCCCACCGCATCCGCCCCGGCCTCCACCGCGACGAGCGCGTCCTCCAGATTCGTCATCCCGCAAATCTTCACCCAAGTCATTGTTTTACTCTGTCATCCTGAGCGAGGATTTT
>Ga0207088_1062_pt1 | contig 21498 bp, 17 predicted proteins | sample Alteio_BWMinHeat_52_FD_153564 | JGI IMG/M metagenome (GOLD analysis project Ga0207088, IMG submission 153564) | Enriched cells from forest soil in Barre Woods Harvard Forest LTER site, Petersham, Massachusetts, United States -... | ecosystem: Environmental > Terrestrial > Soil > Temperate forest >... | reverse complement strand
CGCCATGAACCAGATTTCCAACATGGTCGCGAAAACGCACTACCTCTGGGGCGCGCCCGCGCCGCTCGTCCTGCGCGGCCCCAGCGGCGGATACGTCCACGGCGGCCCCTTTCACTCGCAGAATCCCGAGATGTGGTTCGTCCACAATCCCGGCCTAAAGGTCATCTGCCCCGCCACGCCCTACGACGCCAAAGGCCTGATCAAAGCCGCCATCCGCGACAACAACCCGTGCATCTTCTTCGAGCACAAATATCTCTATCGCCGCATCAAAGGCGAAGTCCCCGCGGAAGATTACGTGGTCCCCATCGGCAAGGCGAACATCGTCCGCGAAGGCCGCGACCTCAGCGTCATTACTTATGCCGCGATGGTGCACACTGCCTTGGAAGCTGCCGAGATTCTAAAGAACGAAGGAATAGAGATAGAAATCCTTGGCCGCTGATTTCGCTGATTTTCGCAGATTTACTTCAAGTGCACTGCTGCTTCGGTCGCTTTATAGTTGCCGGTTCCCTTTTTTACTTTCGGGATTCCGTATTTTGGTTTGATTTCGTGACAGCCATCTTCGCAATAGACACCACCTTCGGCGGATTCGGGTGTCGGCATGAGCGAGTTCACGGCGATCTCGCGTTCTTCTTCGATGATCCGTTCTACTTCTGAGATGAGTTCTGCATTCTCTTTCACGCTCAGCCACTTCTTTTCTTTCACCAAGTAATTCTCGAATCTTGCGATGGGGTCACGCTTTTTCCAGAAGTCGAACATTGGTTTCGGAACATACGTCGCGGCGTCGTGGATGGCGTGGCCTTTCATGCGCATCATCTTGGCCTCGATCATTGTCGGGCCTTCGCCGCGGTGGGCGCGTTCTACGGCTTCGCGGGCGGCGTCGTAGACCTGGCAGGCGTCGGTGCCGTCGACGATTACGCCGGGGATGCCGTATCCAATGGCGCGTTCGGCGAGGTCCTGGCAGCGGTATTGCATTTCGGACGGCGTAGAGTACGCCCAGAGATTGCTTTCGATGAAGAGCACTAAGCCGAGATTTTGGACGGCGGCGAAGTTGATGCCTTCGTAGGTGACGCCGGTGGACTGGCCTCCGTCGCCGATGTAAGTCATGACGGCGACGTTGCGGCTCTGCAGGCGCGCGCCCAGCGCGACGCCGGAGAGGACGGGAATTAAATCGCCGAGCATGGAGATGGGCGAGACCATGTTGCGCTTTTCGATGTCTCCGAAGTGGCTGGTGCCGTCGCGGCCGCGGGTGGGCGAATCTGCTTTGGCCATGTACTGCATCATGGTGTCGCGGGCGGCGAATCCGCGGACGAGGAGCGAGCCCTGATTGCGAATCATGGGGGCGAACCAGTCGTCCTTGTCGAGCGCGTAGGCGGAGGCGCAGGAGCAGGCTTCCTGGCCGAGTCCGAAATAAACTCCGCCGACGACTTTGCCTTGCTTGTAGAGATTTTCCAGCGCGACTTCCATTTTGCGGTTGAGCAGCATGAAGCGGTAGATCTCGATGCACTGCTGCTTGCTCAGATATTTCGAGTCGCGGATGGGCGGGACGGGGGAGTCGAGATTGCCGGTGACTTCGTAGCGGACGTGGCCGTCTTTTTCTGTGGATTGGCGGACCGAAAGATTCGGGTGCTCCAGGCGCAGGTCGGGGATGGAGTAGGTGCGGAGATCGGTGGAGTTTCTCTTTGGCGGGCGGACGAATGCGTCCGCCGCTACGCGAGTCGTGCTGGTTCGAGGGCGGTTGCCGTTGGAACCGGGTTTGGAGGTGGATTTCTTTTTGATTGCCATGTGACGGCGCGAAGCGGCGCGGTTTATTGATGGTATCGCGAGAGTGGGGGGAAGGGCTAGGGCACGCCCACTGTGCGACCCAAGAGGGCGTCGAGGGTTTCGAGCCAGAGCATCTGGCTTTGGAATACGACGCCGACGTTGCGCGAGATGGATTCGGCGACGGCATTCAGGTCCAGGGGCTTGCCGAGTTCTTGTTGCATCGACGTGACGGGCTTCGCAGTGATGCCGCAAGGGATGATGAGATTGAAATAAGTGAGGTCGGGGTTCACGTTAAGGGCGAAGCCGTGCGAGGTGACGAAGCGGGAGATGTGGACGCCGATGGCGGCTAGTTTGGCTTCGGGGGTATGCTCAGACGCGCTCGCTTCGCTTCGCTGGACGGCGGAGGCGGCCGTCCCCACATGAGCATCGTTGCTTCGGGCGTCGGTCCAGACGCCGGTTAGGCCGGGGATGCGTTTTGTTTCGATGGCGAAGTCGGAGCACGTGCGGATCAGGATCTCTTCCACGCGGCGCACGAAATCGACTGCGCCTAAGTGCTTGCGGACGGCAGACGAGGCGTCCGCCGCTCCATTGGCGTGGCCGCGAAGGTCGAAGATGGGGTAGCCGACGAGTTGGCCGGGGCCGTGGAAGGTGACGTCGCCGCCGCGGTCGCATTCGAAGAGTTCGACGCCGCGCTGGGCGAGAAGTTCGGGGGAGGCGATTACGTTCGCGGCTTTCGCGTTGCGGCCGAGCGTGATTACGGGCTTGTGCTCTAGCAGGAGAAGCACATCGCCTATTTTTTCTTCTTTGCGGAGCGCGACGAGCTGCTGCTGCAGGCGGAGGCCAGTGGCGTAGTCGATGGTGCCGAGTTGGAGGACGGAGATCAAAATCTTTTCACCGCAGATCGCGCCGATTTGCGCTGATCAAACAACAAAAAGGTCATGCGTTGATCGCGATTCCGTACACTGCGTTCGATGCGTCGAGCATGGCTTCGGCCAGGGTCGGGTGGGCGTGGATCGTCCACATTAAATCTTCTACAGTGGCTTCGAGTTCCATAGCGGCTACCGCTTCGGCGATCAGTTCGGTTGCCTGCGGGCCGATGATGTGGACCCCGAGAATCTCGCCGTAATCCGCGTCGCTGACGATTTTGATGAAGCCTTCGTGCTGGCCGACGATCGAGGCTCGTGAGTTGGCGGTGAAGGGAAACTTGCCGATCTTCACGTTGTATCCGGCTTCGCGGGCCTTGGTTTCGGTGAGGCCGACGCTGCCGATTTCCGGATGGCAATAAGTTGCGCCGGGAATATGTTCGGGATTGATCGGCTTGCCGGGCTTGCCGGCGATTTTCGCTACGGCGACGAGCGCTTCCATGGCGCCGACGTGCGCGAGTTGCGGCGTGCCGAGGACGATGTCGCCGATGGCGTAGACGCCGGGTTCGGAGGTCTGCATCCAGGAATCGGTTTTGAGGAATCCGCGGTCGGGCTTGATCTTCGTGCGTTCCAGCCCGATGTTTTCGGTGCGCGGTTTGCGGCCGACGGCGATCAGGATTTTCTCGGCTTCGATCTTTTGTTGTTTGCCGTCCACGGTGATGGTGACGGCGACTCCAGTCTTCGTCTTTTCGACTTTGTCGACCTTCGCGCCGGTGTGGAAGTTGATCTCGCGCTTGCGGAAAACGCGAGCGAGTTCCTTGGACACCTCTTCGTCTTCGACGGGGACGAGGCGCGGCAGCATTTCGATAATCGTCACCTCGCAATCGAATGAGCGGTAGATGGAGGCAAACTCGACTCCTACTGCGCCCGCACCGACGATCACCAGCGATTTCGGAAGTTCCTTCAAGCTGAGAATTTCAATGTTGGTCAAGATGCGGTCGCTGGCTTCAAGACCGGGCAGCATGCGGGCTTCGGAACCGGTTGCAAGAATCACGTTCTTCGCTTTCAAATGGCTGGCCTTGTTGTCGTTGACCACTTCGACGGTGAACACGCCGTTCTGCGCTCCGCCGGTCAACTTACCGAAACCTTTCACGGTCTCGACTTTATTTTTCTTCATCAGAAAGTCGAGGCCTTTGGTGTGCTTGGCGACGATCTTGTTCTTGCGATCTTGAATCGCGGCCCAGTTGAGCTTGCGGGTATCGACGCCTTCGATGCCGAATTCTTTCGCATCTTTCAAGTGATCCCAGAGTTCGGCGTTGAACAGCAGGGCTTTGGTCGGGATGCAGCCGACGTGCAGGCAGGTGCCGCCGAGGAATCCGTCTTTTTCGATGAGTGCGGTCTTCAGGCCGTACTGGCCGGCGCGGATCGCGGCGGTGTATCCCGCGGGGCCGCTGCCGATGATGGCGATGTCGTAGATGGTTTCGGGCAAAGGAATATTCCTCGGTTCTCAGTATGTAGAGATGACTATGGGCAAACGAATGATTCTAGACCACTGGCATGGATGCGGCCAAACGCACACAACACCAAACACATGAACCACAGAGGGCACAGGGGAACACAGAGGAAAATCGCTCATCCCATTGAAAAAGCCGCCTTCTCAGGCGGCTTCCAGGGCGGGCAGACAGTTTGGTTCAGTTGTTTTCGCTGCTGGCGCGTTTCCAGGAAATCAGCTCGCCGATGGTCGAACTGGTACTGGAAACCGGCTGTTTGTAAGCTTCCACTTCCGAGCGCGAGGCCTCTTCGCCGACGGCGCGGATGCTGAGTCCGACTTTCTTTTCTTCCGGATTCATTTTGATGATTTTGAAGTCATGCTCCAGGCCCGGCTCAAGAGCAAGGGGCTGGCCGTGCTCGTCGGTCGCTTCGGACTTGTGGCATAGACCTTCCACGCCCTCCGAGATTTCGACAAACGCGCCAAACGCGGCCACGCGCAGAACTTTGCCGTGCACCACATCGCCAACGTGATGCGATTGGAAGAACGACTCCCAAACATCAGGCTGGAGTTGCTTCACGCCCAGCGACAAGCGCCGCTTGTCCGGTTCGATGGCCAGAACAACCGCTTTCACACGATCACCTTTTTTCAGCACTTCGGAAGGATGCTTCACGCGCTTGGTCCAGCTCAGGTTGCTAACGTGGACCAGGCCGTCGATGCCGTCTTCAATTTCAATGAAGGCGCCGAAGTCAGTCAGGTTGCGCACCCGCCCTTCGACCGTCATGCCCACAGGGAACTTCTCATGCAACGAGTCCCACGGATTGGACGCCAATTGACGCATGCCGAGTGAGATGCGGCGTTCGGTGGGGTTCACGTTGAGCACCACGCACTCCACATGATCGCCGACGTTCACGAGCTTCGACGGATGCTTCATGCGCTTCGACCAGGTCATCTCGCTGACGTGAACCAGGCCTTCAATGCCCTGCTCCAGTTCCACGAACGCTCCGTAGTCGGTGACGCTGATGACGCGCCCGCCGACGTGTGCACCCTCGGGATAGCGATGCTCGGCGTCGAGCCAGGGATCAGGCGTGAGTTGCTTGAAGCCCAACGAAACGCGCTGCTTCTCTTTGTCGTACTTCAGGACCTTCACTTGAATCTGATCGCCGACGTTGACCAGATCTTTAGGGTGAGTGAGGCGTCCCCAGGACATGTCGGTAATGTGCAGCAGGCCGTCGAGCCCGCCTAGGTCAACGAAAGCGCCATACTCGGTGAGGTTCTTGACCACGCCGGTGAGGATCGATCCTTCTTCCAGGTGTTCGAGAGTTTTGGAGCGCTTTTCGTTCTGCTCTCCTTCGAGCAAGTCTTTGCGCGAGACCACGATGTTGCCGCGCTTCTTGTTCAGCTTGATGACCGCGACCTCCAGCGTCTGGCCCTTCATGCCATCCAGATTGCGGATCGGCCGCAGGTCAACCTGCGAGCCGGGCAGAAACGCGTGCGCGCCGAGAATGTCGACGGTAAGCCCGCCCTTGATGCGGTCCACCACCACGGCCTGGATCGGCTTCTTTTCGTTGTACGCCTTCTCGATTTCTTCCCAGGCGTGAATGCGCTGCGCCTTCTGGTGCGAGAGGTTGATGTAGCCTTCCTCGGCCGGGCCCTTGTCGCGCATCACGTCAATCTCGTCGCCGGGCTTGAACTTGGGCTTGCCCTCGTGATCGAGCACTTCTGCCAGCGGCAGCATGCCTTCCGACTTGGCGCCGATATCGACGACCACGTGCGTGGCAGTCAGCTTCAACACCGTGCCTTTGATCACGCGGTCTTCACTGACCGCCTCTTCGGCCTCGGTGGTGAAATTCTCCAGCACGGAGGCAAAATCCTCGCCGGCTGCTGTCTTGTCTTCGGCAGCGGAGTCCGCATGCGTCTCGGTGGCGTGGGCGTCGGCGGACGGGGTGTCGGTGGAAAGGGCGTCAGAAGAACGATCGGTGGTGGCGGCAGCCTGATTCGGTTCGGGCTGGTGCAACTGGTCTGTCGTCGGTTCAGCTTCGGTTGCGACAGTGGAGTTGGATTCGGAGTTGTGGGCGGTGGTCTCGTCGAACAAGGTTATGCCTCTCTGATACGGGATGCGGGGCCTGCTTTGCGGACTGCTGGATGAGCCGTTTGGTTGTGGTGGGCCCACCCTGGCGGGTGAGCTTGGACAATCCCAGCTGTCGGACGTTATACAGAGAACCCGCGTCCAATGGGAACTCTTCGACTATAGCAACCGCGTGCGAACAGTGTCAAACGCAAATCGTCTAATGTTACAGCCAGGTTGCAGTGTGTGGCGCCGGCATTCTGCCGGCTGTCGAGAGCGCCTGCCCTGAGCATGTCGAAACGCGTCTCGCCCTCGGTTCCTATCGCGCCAAACATTAGCGAGTTTCGCGCCGCCGCCCTCATCTGCTAACCTGCCCTGCTATGGATTACCTCTGGACCCCGTGGCGCTACGCCTACGTCTCCTCCACGGAAAAGATTGCCGGGTGCGTATTCTGCAATGCGCCCAAGGAGGACGACGCCAAGGCGCTGATCGTGCATCGCGGCCAGCATTGCTTCGTAATTTTGAATGCTTATCCTTATACGCCCGGCCACGTCATGATCGTTCCCTACCAGCATTTGGACGAGTTGCAGAAACTCCCGGTGGAGGCGGCGCAGGAGATGATGGCGCTTTCGCAACGCATGGAAACGGTGCTGCGCGAACTCTACCGGCCGGATGGCATCAATCTAGGGATGAACATTGGCAAGGCGGCGGGAGCGGGGATTGCGGGGCACATTCATATGCACGTGCTGCCGCGCTGGGTGGCGGATGCGAACTTCGTGTCGGTGGTCGGGGAAACGCGGATTTTGCCGGAGACGCTGGACGTGACGTGGAAGAGGATGCGAGCGGCGATAGCCGGGAAAACGTGAAAATCGTATACCGTGAATATCCCGCATATCGTGCGGGATATTCACGCTACTAAATGAACCTGCAGTATTCAATTTTCCGTGCTCAGCCTCGCCCCTCCGTTCGTTGCCAGTTGTGAGAGTGGCATCGCTTCTACCTTTCTGCTCAGCTTGTACGCCTTGGTGCCGGGATAGACCACGTACAAGTAATCCAGCTTCAAGTCAGCCATAGCAATCCGCATGGAAGGGGTGAGCCGGGGGGCGTCGGTGCGTTTGCATTCGACCCCGATGCGTCGCCCCTTCTTGAACAGCAGCAGATCGAGTTCCGCCTCGTGGTACGTCGCCCAGAAGTAAGTTTCATCGGGCTGGATCGCCTTCAGAATTTCTTCCACCGCGTAGCCTTCCCAGGAAGCGCCTACCTTGGGGTGGTATTCCAGGTCACGCTGGTTGGCAATGCCGAGCAGGGCGTGCAGTAATCCGCTGTCCCGCAAGTAAACCTTCGGCGCCTTCACCTGCCGCTTGCCGAGATTTTCATGCCAGGGATGTAACTGCCGGACCATGAAGACTCCCGTGAGCAGGTCGAGGTAGCGGCGCACGGTCGATTCATTGACCGCCAGCGCGCGCGCCAGTTCGGCGGCATTCCAAATCTGGCCGTGATAGTGCGCCAGCATGTTCCAGAAGCGGCGCAACGCCGCGGCCGGAGTTTGAATTCCGAGCTGCGGGATATCGCGTTCCAGGAACGTCTGCAGAAACTGCTGGCGCCACGCTAGCGAATCGGATTCCAGACGCGGGGTATAGGATCGCGGAAAACCTCCACGCAGCCAGTGCCGCCCCATGGCGCGCACGCCCAGATCGGCCAGGCGGAAGCCTTCCAAAGGGACGGTTTCGAGCCGCCCCGCCAGCGTCTCCGATGACTGACGCAGAAGATCGGGCGAAGCGCTGCCCAGAATCAGGAAGTGCGCCGGCAGCGGGCGGCGATCGGCCAGCACCCGCAACAAGGGGAACAGTTCAGGGCGGCGCTGCACTTCGTCAATGACAACCAGCTTCTTCAGAGGGCGAAGCGCGGTGTCCGGTTGGTCGAGCCGGGCCAGGCTCTGGGGATCTTCCAGATCAAAGTAGTTGAGCGAGTTGGCCGGGGCTAATTGGCGCGCCAGCGTGGTCTTGCCACACTGCCGGGCGCCGAGCAGAGCGACGACCGGGCTGCGCCGAAGAGCGCGGCGCACCAGAGCCATATCTATGCGGCGATCGATCATCCTTCAATTATACCGTGAATATCCCGCATCGTGTGCGGGATATTCACGGTACTAAAGTATGAGCCGGAACGAGCTAATTTAGAAGCTCTTTCATTTCCTCTTCGCCGATTAACGCCACGCCCAGTTCCTTCGCCTTGTCGAGCTTCGAACCCGCGTCGGCGCCCGCAACTACGTAGTCGGTCTTCTTGCTGACTGAGCCGGTTACTTTTCCACCAGCATCCTCGATCATCTTTTTGGCCTCGTCGCGGGTAAGCTTAGGCAGTGTGCCGGTGAGGACGAATGTTTTTCCTACTAGTTTCGTGCCTCGTTCCTTCTTCTTGCCTTTGAAGGCAAGCCCAGCTTCGCCGAGACGCTCGACCAGTTTGTGGTTCGCCGCGATGCTGAAGAACTCGACAATGCTTTCGGCGATGCGGGGACCGACTTCGTTGACTTTCTGCAATTCTTCAACGCCCGCCTCCTCCAGCGCCTCCATCGATCCAAAATGCTCGGCCAGAAATTGCGCGGTACGTTCGCCAACCATGCGGATGCCGAGACCGTAGATCACGCGCTCCAGCGGCAGCTTCTTTGAGTTCTCGATCTCGTCGAGAATATTCTGCGCGGACTTGTCGCCCATGCGCTCCAGGCTGAGCAGATCGGCTTTCGTCAGCTTGTAGATGTCAGCCACGTTTTTCACCAGGCCGCGTTCGGTGAGTTGCGTGACCAGAGCGTCGCCCATGCCGTCAATGTTCATCACGCCGCGCGAGGCGAAGTGCAGAATGGTCCCCAACAGCTTGGCGGGACAATTCGCGTTCACACACCGGTAGTCGACTTCGCCTTCGGTGCGAACGACTTTGTTTCCGCAGACGGGGCACTTCTCGGGATCCTCGACGTCTTTTTCTCCGCGCGGATGATCCTTGTCGACCTCAACGACCTTTGGGATCACGTCGCCACCGCGCTCAACTCGCACCCAGTCGCCGATCTTCACGCCGAGACGGTGGATTTCATCCATGTTGTGAAGGGTCGCGTTGCGGACGGTCGTCCCGCCGATCGGAATTGGCACCAATTCCGCGACCGGCGTCAGTTTGCCGGTCCGGCCCGTCTGCCAGCGAACGTTTTGCAGTTTCGTGACCCCGCCGCGCGCCGCATACTTGTATGCGATCGCCCAGCGCGGAGCTTTGCCCGTGAAGCCGAGTTCATCTTGTAGCCCGACGCGGTCGACTTTCACCACAATGCCGTCGATCTCGTAGGGCAGCGAATCGCGCTTCCCTTCCCACTCCTGGATGAAGGCCCAGACCTCGTCCATCGATCGGACGCGTTTGTGGTTGGGATTGACCTTGAACCCTGCGGCGTCGAGAGCGGCGAGCGTTTTCGAATGATGATCAAAATAGGTGCGGCCGTTTTGCAGAAGGATGTAGGGGAAATAATCCATTCGGCGCTCGGCAGTGACATTCGGATCAAGCTGTCGAACGGTTCCAGCGGTAAAGTTGCGCGGGTTGGCAAAGGTCGGTAGCCCTGCGCGTTCGCGTTCTTCATTGATCTTCCTAAACGACGCAGTGGGCATCAGCAATTCGCCGCGCACTTCGAAATCCGAAGGGATGCCGGCCTTCTTCAGTCTCTCTTTCGGAATCGACAGCGAGATGGAACGCACGGTGCGCACGTTGGGCGTCACATCTTCCCCGACCGATCCATCGCCGCGGGTCACGCCCCGCACCAGTTTGCCGTCTTCATAAGTGAGGGCCAACGACATGCCATCGAGCTTCAGTTCGCAAACATAACCCACGTCGCTTCGGCCAGTGAGCTCGTGGACCCTCCGCTCCCAGTCGCGCAGCTCTTCTTCGTTGTAGGTGTTGTCCAGCGAGAGCATGGGCGAGGAATGTGGAACTTTCACAAATCCCTCGCGCGGCTTGCCGCCCACGCGCTGCGTCGGCGAATCGGGCGTGACTAGCGCGGGATGCTCGCTTTCCAGATCCTTCAGCTGCTGCATCAGCTTGTCGAAATCCGCGTCGCTGAGTTTGGGATCGTCCAGGACGTAATAGAGATGCTCGTGGTGGCGAATCTTCTCGCGCAGAGCTTCTATCTTTTTTTCGACGTCTTTCGAGGCGGGCATCGGGCAGATTATAGTCAATGGACGGTTTCCGTAAAATCGGCTAGCCCCCCGCGAACGAACGGACCCGAGCAGCGTGCAGATCCTTGAAACATCCCGCTTGATACTCCGCGAGCTCTGCCCAGACGACGCGGATGCATTGGCAATGACGCTCTCCGACGCGGAAACCATGCGCTTCTATCCAGCTCCGTTTGATCGCACCGGGGTCGAGAATTGGATTTTCAACAACGTCGCTCGCTATCGGGAGCAAGGCCACGGGCTCTGGGCGATGATTCTCAAGTCCAGCGGCGAATTGGTCGGCGACTGCGGCCTGACGATCCAGCACGTGGACGGTCACGGCGAAATTGAGATCGGCTACCATGTCCGCCGTGACCTGTGGGGACAGGGCTTGGCCACGGAGGCGGCCCGCGCCTGCCGCGATTTCGGGTTTGAGCGTCTGCCAGTCGAACGGCTCATTTCGCTCATTCGGCCCGAGAATCTGCAGTCACGCCGTGTTGCGGAGAAGAACGGCATGACCGTTTGGAAGGAAGTGCTGCGGCAAGGCCTTCCGCACCTGGTGTATGCCATTCGCCGAGATCAGGCCGATGGCAAGTAAACGGCCTCTGCCTGCACACGCCTCGCTGCGCTCAGCCGGACAGCCGAAGGCGGCTGTCTCCACATGAACCTTACGAGGGCTGGCTGGCGCCAGCCCCTGAAAGAAAGTACGTCTAGACAAGATCATCCAGCTTCAACGCCTGTGCACCGCCCTTCCACGAGGCCTCAAACTGTTTCTGAACGAATCCGGCATCGTAGTCGCGCTTCTGCTTCAACAGGGCCTGGTGCAGTCCCCACAGCGAGCGCGGATTCCGCGGATTGCGGTCGAGGTCTTCGCGGAACACTTTCTCCCCACCCGTCGCGTCCCCGTTCAGAAGCAGAGCTGCGCCCAGCGATTCCCGTACGGGGTAGAACCAGTCGGGCGGTTCGCCATAGTTCAGCTTGTCCTGAATCGCAACCGCTTCACGGAGCAGGGCGATCGCAGCGGCGTTGTCCTTCTTCGCCACCGCCAACTTTGCCCCCAGAACATTCTCTGCGATCTTCAAAATGTCTTTGGCTTTGTTATTGATCGGCATCTGGAAGATGACATCAGGCGAGGTCGCAGCTTCGGCGTCGGAGACGAACTTGTACTCCGCTTCGGCGTCCGCCACTTTGCCAGTTCCAGCTAAGGCCAGGCCCCGGCCGAAGTGCCAGAACACCGTAGCAGTCTTCATCGCTGGGTCGGGCGCGGGCATTTTCAGGATTTCGTTCCAGTGATGAAAGCGAACCTCCACTGCGACTGGGATAGTCATGAAACCTTCGAGCGGCGGCATCTCCTTCACATGCGGCCCCACGTTCGCGGCCAGCAGGTCGGCATTCTTCCGCGCCTCGGCGTAGCGCCCGTTCATCGCTCCGCACATCGCCACAAAATGCAGGTTGTGGCTGTAATACATCATCGGGTAGATGCCCTGCTCGCCGGTCGCCTTGAGGTAGGCGCGATCGACTTCCGCCGCCTGTTCGTTCGTCTTGACCGCGGCCTCGTAGTCGCCGGTGCGAATGTAAATGTGCGCAGGCATGTGGACGATGTGTCCCGCGCCGGGTGCGAGCGCGGCCAGTTTGTTCGCGCCCGCCAGCGCGCGCTGGGGATTATTCGAAGCCTCCACCGAATGAATGTAATAGTGGATCGCGCCCAGATGGTTGGGGTCGCGCTTCATCACCGATTCCAGGGTGGCCACGATCTCATCAGTGCCGGCCTCGGGCGTGCCATCCTGATGCCAGAGTCCCCAGGGATGCAGGTTCATGCCCGACTCGGCAAAGAGGGTGGCCGCGTCCAGATCGTCGGGGAATTCGGCGGAGACCTGCCGCATGGCGTCGTGATAATCCTCGGCAGCCTTCTTCAGATCAGATTTCGGATCCGCCGGAAAGCGCTTGGCCATCGCCTGGATGTAAGCCTGTTCGCTGGGCGAAGCTCCCGCAGACAAATCCACCGCTTTCTGCACTGCATCGTGCGCGTGCTGGTAACGCTCGGGATCAGCGGGATCGTTGTAGTTTGGTCCAACTGCCTCGGCGACCCCCCAGTAAGCCATCGCCAGCTTGGGATCGAGTTCCGCGGCGTGCTGGAACGACCGCGCTGCCTCGTCGTGATTAAAGGCGTAGATAAAACGCAGGCCCTGGTCAAAGAACTGCTGCGCCTGCTGATTATGAGTGGAAACGGGGTGATGGAGATCGCCCAAACCCGTCACCAGCGTGACCGGGTGGGCCTGCATGTGGGAGGCATGATTTTGCGCCATCGCGCCCAGGCAGAACAGTGCACCGCACAGTACTTGCGCCAGAATTTTCATCTGGTCAATCCTCCTGAATTCAATTTTGAAATTCGGGCCCGAACAACCGAGAACCTGCTGTGGAAAAGTCGCCCCTTGAAAGTGTGGCCAGCTTATGCCAAATTGAATCTCTTGCCAAGTCGTTCGCAAGTCAACTATGCCGAAGGCTCCGGACCCGCTCAAGGCGGGCGCCGTCGACAAATCCTACCTTAGCCAGATTCCACTTGCGCTGCTCAACGCTTTCAACACCAACAACCGCATTGACCAGTATCTGATCGACAACCTTCCTCCCGCAGCCTGGAAGGCGAAGCCGACGGACGGCAAGGGCCGCACCATTGCCGCCATCGTCTCTCACATGCACAACGTGCGCGTGATGTGGCTGAAAGCCACGAAAGCGGAGGAGATTCCCGCTCAACTTGATCGAGCGACCGTGACTCCGTCGCAAGCCTTGCGAGCCCTGGAAGCCAGCCGTAGTGCTCTGTGTGTAGTCATGAGCCGCGCTTTGGAGAGCGATGGCCGCGTCAAAGGTTTTCGCCCCGACGTTGCTGGATTTCTCGGTTACCTGATTGCCCACGATGCCCACCACCGTGGCCAGATCACCATGCTGGCACGCCAGGTCGGCCATCCTCTGCCGCAGAAAGCCATGTTCGGCATGTGGGAGTGGGGCTCCCGCTGAACCGCCTCTGAGCTTCTTCCGCCTCAGGTACAATCCAGCTTCGACCACGCCATGCGTAAGGCCGCTTTGCTCTACAACCCGGATTCCGGCGGCAGCCAGCAACGCCTGAGCGAATTGCAATCCGCCCTCGGCGTGATCAGAGCCGGAGGCGTTGATGCAGAGCTGATTCCCACGGAGTCTCGCGACCACGGCGGGGAAGAAACGCGCCGGGCCATTGACTCGGGTTGTGACACGATCTTCGCCTGCGGCGGCGACGGCACCATCCATAACATCGCTCAGGTCGTCGCGCACTCGCCCGCCGCACTGGCAATTCTGCCCTTGGGAACCGCCAACGCTCTGGCGCACGACCTCAAGCTTCCGCTTAAAGTGGTGGCCGCGGCCAAGGCATCTCTCCACGCCGTCCCACGCCGCATCGCGCTCGGCCGCGTGGCCTACGCTGATCTCAGCGGAAATCCTGGCGCCTGTTACTTCCTGGTCACCGCCGGCGTCGGGGTCGACGCACATCTTTTTTACAAGCTCCATAGCGGAACTAAGCAGCGCATGGGCATGGCCGCCTATTACGCCAAGGCCTGGAACCTGTGGTTTACCTATCCCATGCCGCGCTTCGCGGTGGACTACATCGAAGCCGGCGCCGAGATTCCCCGCCATGCCGAAGTCACTGAACTGCTGGCCGTCCGCATCCGCAACTTCGGAGGAGTCGTGCAGGAACTCGCCCCCGGAGCATCCCTTGACCGGGACGATATGCGTCTGGTCCTCAGCCGCACCGCCAGCCGCCTGGCGTATCTGGCCTACGTCACCCGCGGCCTGCTGCGGCTGCGTTGGGCAATCCCCGGCGTTGACCTCGCTCACAGCACCCGTGTCTCCTGCTCCTACCGGCAACCCTCCGGCCCTTCGCCGGAGCGCAAGATCTATGTCGAAGCCGACGGCGAGCTCCTGGGCACGCTCCCCGCGGAAATCACAGTTGTCCCGAACGCTCTCACCCTGCTGGCGCCGCCTCGCTGAGCCGAGCCGTTGGCAGTCTTCCCAGCCGAATTACTTTGCGTCCTCACCTCGGATTCCCGCGTCCAATGAACTTCGCTGAGTCTTCGATGGGTTTGTTGATGACGCAACTCGTCCCAGCGAAATAGAATTCAACGAACCGATTGGAACCTTTCACCCACTTCCTGACCGGCGCCTGCCTGGGACGGGCCGGACTCAACCGCAAGACCGCGCTGGCCACGCTCACGCTGACCCTCGCAGCCGAAGCTCCCGACCTGGACATCCCCGTTGGTATGGTTCGCGGATCGGCCTTCGTCTTCGCTCACCATCGCGGATTCACCCATTCCTTCGCCGGAGTTCCGCTCGACGCGCTGGTGGTCGTCGGCTTCGTGTACTTGCTCTGGCGAATCCTTGGGCGGAACGTAAAAGATCCCGATCTGCCTCCGCGCTGGGGAGTGCTTTTCCTCTACGCGTGCCTGGCGGGGCTCAGCCACATCCTGCTCGACTTCACGAACAATTACGGCGTTCGCCCCTTCTGGCCCTTTTCCGAGAAGTGGTACTCCTGGGACATCGTTTTTATCGGTGAACCGGTGATTTGGGCTCTTCTGATTCTGGGACTCGTCCTGCCCACTTTCTTCGCATTAATTGACAAGGAAATCGGCGCACGACGCCGCGGCCCGAGTGGCCGCGTGGCCGCGACTCTCGCGCTTGTTGGAATCGTCCTGCTGTGGGGTGTCCGCGATTACGAACACCGCCGCGCCGTCGACGCCCTCCAGTCCCGCACCTACAACGATGCTGCCCCCTTGCGTGCCTCGGCCTATCCCAAGCCGATCGATCCCTTCCATTGGTACGGAGTGGTTGAGACGCCGGCCTTCTTCGCCCTCGCCTCGGTCGATTCCCTTGGCCCCGAGGTCGACCGCGAGGGCCGCCTCGAGATCCGCTACAAGCCGGAAGAGACTGCCGTCACCCTGGCCGCGAAAAACTCCTACGTTGGTCGCGCGTTTTTGGATTGGGCGCAATATCCCATCACCGAAACCGAAACTCTTCAACCTCCGCAACAGGGTTCCATCGTTCTTTTTCAGGATTTGCGCTACGCCGGGATCCCGCGCTCGTTTGCCCCCCGCCGGAGTCGCGGCGGTCTGAGCAAAGCCGTGCAAATCGACCAGAACCTGCATGTAGTCGGGGACGTTTACGACACCAAGCAGGGTCTGGTCATCGTTCCCGAACCCGGGCAGCGTTAGCCCACGGTTCGACGCACTGACTCGCCGCGCTGAAGAACCGTCCCCGGGCTGCTACCAATCCAGTAAAATCCGAGGTCCCGCCGATCCTCTCTTGACGGAAGCCGCTCCAGCGCCCAGAATAAGACTTCGTCTCCGAGGTGATTCATGCTGGCAATCGTCTTCGTCCTCTTCGCGATCATATTCCGGTTCATCCCGCACCCGATGGCTTTCACGCCAGTTGGCGCAACCCTTCTTTTCTTCGGCGCCCGCGCTCCGCGCCGCCGCCTCTGGATCCCGCTCGTGCTCCTCGCCGCATCCGACGTCGTCCTTACCACTCTGGTCTATAAATATCCCTTCAGCTGGGATCACTTCGTCACTTGGGCGTGGTATGCCGCCATGCTTTGGCTGGGCACCAGTCTCAAGCAGAACGCCGGAGCATTCCGGATTCTGGGCTCCGCGCTGGCCGGTTCCATCACGTTCTTCCTGGTGAGTAACTTCGCAGTCTGGGCGGCGTGGGCTATGTATCCTAGGACTTTCGCCGGTCTGATCACCTGCTACGACGCCGGCTTGCCCTTCTTCCGTCACGGAGTAGTCGGAGACCTGCTGTTTACCGGCGCGATGTTCGCCTCCCCGGTCGTCTACCATGCCCTGGCTGGATGGATGCACAAGTCTGGCGACCACACCGCCGCCGCGTAGCGAAAACCTCAAAGAAAACCCGCGACGTTCGCCGCCCGATGCTCATGTGGGGACAGCCTCCCCCGGCTGTCCAGGCCGCGACGCCTCACCTGCAAGCTGAACCGGTTGTGATGAAGTAGAGATACTTCCACAGTTACAAACAGACGAGCCTTCCGGGTATCGACAGTGACGACGAGCGGGGCTTACCATTCAGCTAATGTCCCCGGAAAACCTAACACTAAAAAGCGTCATCGAGCGTTTATGGGTTGCGCCGGAGAACGCTGAGTGGACACCGAAGACCGACGTTTTGCCACTCAGCGATGTCAAGCGTTGGATGGACAGCGATGACATCGAGGTCCTTGGGTTTACCGGCTCTATGATTCACGATGGGAGGTTCCGCATTGAGCCGCCTCTCAAAGTTGAGGACTATGTGCGGTGGGTTATGCATTACTTTGGGCGCTGCTTCCGCGAAAACCCGGAGGGCGAGTGGTCCGATTCCTCATACTCCGCAGGCTGGGATTTGGTGGGTGTGTTTATCAAACTGTGGGACGACGGAAGAGTTCCACGAGAACTCTTGTTGGAGCTGAAAGTATGGATTGCAGAGGTGTACAAGAACGCAGATGACCGTCTGCGTACATGCATTGTAAACGCCGCCTTAGAGCACTTGTTCGAGCGCAAACCAATTCGGAAATACTTCTCGGATTGGCAGAGCGACCCGATTCTCTCCACAGCCTACAACGAGGCGTGCTTCTGGGACGGAAAAACGCCCCTAAGTCGCTGACCTGATTCTCGAAGCAAACGCCTTAACTATTAGGCGATGGCACGCCCTGAGAACTGCCTGATCTCGCTCTCACTCCGCTGCCCGCACCTTCTTCAGGAGTTGCAGCGCCAGCCACAAGCCGACTCCAGCCACAAAGATCGCCAGTACCCAAATCCAATGCTGCTTCACCACTCCGCCCAACAGTCCCACAATCTGCGGACCGAACCAGAGCACCAGCACCGACAGCACCAGAAACCGGACAAACCTTCCCAGAAAGATTGCCACCAGAAAGTCGCGAAACCGCATTTCAAACACGGCCGCAGCCAGCACAAAGATCTTAAAGGGCATGGGTGGCGGCAGCATGCCGGGAAACATCAGCGCCCAGAATTCGTGTTCCTCGAACGAGCGATGAATCTTGAGGAAGCGCTCCTCCGAAATTCGCTTGCGCAGGACCTTCTCTCCGCCCAGGTACCCAATGATGTACAGCGGAATGCTGCCCAGCGCCGACCCCAGCGACGCCATCGTGATGTAAATCAGAAGCCGCCTGCGGTCCTGATACACATACGTAGCGACCACAAAATCCACCGGCATGCCCAACAGCGCGCTGTCGGCAAAGGCAATCACAAACGGTCCCCAGATCCCGAGCAGTTTCATCAACCCCAGGATCCACGCCGTATAGCGCGCCAAAATGTGTGCAATCGTCTTCAAGGGAAACAGTTAGTAACGGGAACAGTTAGTGTACGTGATCGAGAAAGAATCTGTGATCCGCTCTGCTGTGTGACGAAGCTTAGATCGTGTGGGGAGACTCGGCTTCTGTGGGGACGGGCGCCTTCGCCCGTCCAGGCCGCGACGCCCTCCGTCGCGGCTGCCGCTGTGCCCCATGTGCATCGCGCAATCCCCTTCCTGCTATCATCGCTAGCCTCGGAGCCCCCATGCGCCCACTGATCCTCTCTCTCTGCCTTCTCCTCGCTACCAGGCTCGCCGCACAACAGAAACCCTACGACCTCGTCCTCGAAGGCGGCCGCGTCATGGACCCCGAAACCGCCCTCGACGCCGTCCGCAACGTCGGCATCCGCGACGGAAAGATCGCCCGCATCTCCGCCGCTCCGCTCAGCGGACGCCGCGTCATCCACGCCGCCGGCCTCGTCGTCGCCCCCGGTTTTATCGACCTGCACCAGCACGGCCAGGAGATTGCCAGCCAGCAAGTCAAAGCGTTCGACGGCGTAACTACCGCGCTCGAAATGGAAATCGGCGCACCCGACGTCACCCAGTTCCTGAATAGGAAGCAGGGGCATTCCCTCATCCACTACGGCACCACTGCCAGCCACGTCGCCGCGCGTGCTCTGATTTTCGGAGCACCCCTGTCGTCAGCAACGATTGGCCCCCACGCCGGCATCCCTGAAATCCTGCCCAAGAGCGGACCAGCCACTGACCTGCCCGCCACTCCCGAACAGATCGAGCAGATTCAAAAGCGCCTGCGCGACCAACTCGACGCCGGTGCCCTCGGCGTCGGCATGGGCATTCAGTACACTCCCGGCGCGACCCGCCTCGAAGTCATCGACATGTTCCGCGTCGCCGCCGAACGCAAGCTGCCGGTCTACACGCACATGCGCAGCGCCGGCCGTATCGAACCCGGCTCAGCCATCGAATCTGTCGAGGAAGTAATCGGCGCCGCGGCCATCACAGGAGCCCCGCTGCACATCGTTCACATCAACAGCACCTGCCTGCGCGATTCGCTCGAATGCATTTCGCTCATCGAAGGAGCGCGCGCCCGCGGCCTCGACGTGACCACCGAAGCCTATCCCTATATCGCCGGCATGACCGCCATCAATTCCGCCGTTTTCAATCCTGGATGGCGCGAACGACAGGGCATCGACTACAACAATCTCGTCATCCCCGATACTGGCGAGCACCTCACGAAGGAACGCTTCGAGGAACTGCACAATTCCACCCAGCAGCAGTGGATCCTCATCTTCGCCAATACCCAGGAGATCATCGACGCCATCATCCCCAACCCGCTGGTCATGATCGCCAGCGATGGAGCCGAAGGCCATCCCCGCAATGCCGGCACCTACTCGCGCGTCCTCGCCCAATATGTCCGCGAGAAAAAGACGCTCACCTTGATGGAAGCACTCCGCAAAATGACTCTGATGCCCGCGCAGATGCTGGAGCGCTCCACGCCCGCCGCGCGCCAGAAAGGACGCCTGCAGGAAGGCGCCGACGCCGACATAGTCATCTTCGATCCCCAAACCATCGCCGACCGCTCCACCTTCGAAAAGCCGATGGAACCGAGCGTTGGCGTTCACTATCTTCTGGTCGGAGGAACGCCCGTGATCGACGGAGAAAAACTGGTTCCCGAAACGTACCCCGGGCGGGCGATCCTGGGTCCAGGAAAATTGCCGCATTGAAACCTCCGCCGAATGTATCGATGCGCGAGTGGTTCAGTGTGCCGCGGAGGGATCGCCCGTAGGAGCCGGAGCGTGATCCACAGCAGCCGGAGGTCCCAGCAACTCCGTAAAGATCGGTTTCAGTGCATTCGCCCAGACTTGATATGCCTTCACGGTGAGATGGAGTTTGTCTTTCGCGTTCATCATCCCGTCAATCAGCATTCCATCGCCGCCGGCCAGCTTGTCGTTAATGTTCAGATAACGGATCTTCTTCCCATCGGCGAACCCCGCAATACTTCGATTGATCTTGTCGATCACAGGCAGGAATGCCATATTGTCATTCCTCGGTAAGATGCCCATCACGAGGATTGTCGCCTCCGGCGCCTTCTCATGAATCACGCCCACAATCGCCTGAATGCCTCGCGAAATATCGGCCGCTCGCACCCCGGGATCCACCGGAGCCAAAGAATCGCTAACATTGTTTGTGCCGGCGAGCAGAACGACGACCTTGGGGTTCACTCCCTCCAACTCACCATTCTCCAAACGCCACAGGATATTCTGGGTCCGATCCCCGCCCCATCCAAAGTCAGCCGCATTCCAGCCGAAGAAATTTTCTTTCCAATTCGCCAGCAAGTCCGGGTAGTCGAGAGCGCCCCACCTTCTCGTGATCGAATCACCTTCGAAATAAACGTCGATCCCGGATTGCTTCGCCTTCGCCAGCAGTTGCGAATGTGCAACCAGAGAGTTCGCGTCCGTCCGAAAAGCCGGCTGATCGGCCGCCAGCGCCCACGGTGTCGGGCGATAGTCAAAGAACTTATCCGCCCATGGGATGAAGTACTTCCAATTCGGCGCATCCGTGTGTCCGGCATCATGCTGGCGCCACGCCAGTTGGCCATCGAGAAGCCCCGAATTCACCGCAGGCATCTTCGCCGTGCGATAGTCCTCGCTCACGCCGAGATCCTTCGCTCCCAAGAGCCGAAAAACCTCGCCCGCAGCCACCGTCGCCATGAAGCTGCCCCGATGGTCGAGCCAGTTTGCATCCCCCATCTCAGGAACCCCATGGCTGATGAACGTCGGCCGCGGCGCGCACAGGGCGATGAGTTCGTTTGAGTCCACCGGCAGGTTGCTGGCATTCTTGCTTCCCGTCGAAGCCTCGCTGGCGCCGTACTTCAAGAAATTGCCCGCCATCCAGTGGTACCCGCCGGTGCCCGTAAGATTCTCCACCTGCTCTCCGAAATTGCGTCGGTGCGGTTTGGTGCCACCTTCTCCCGAGGAACCGACCAGCACCACCGCAAAGCGAGCATCGAACGCCATGGTCACCAGCGCCGCCTTTCCATAGCGAGAGACGCCCTCGATCCCAACCCGCTTGGCATCAACACCCTTGTCCGTCTCCAGATAATCAAGGCCACGCGAGGCGCCCCACCCCCACGCCCGCAACGCGCCCCAATCATCGGGCTTTCGCGGCTGGCCCTTGTTCGTCAGACCGATAATGCCCTTCGTCAATCCTGCGCCGTTGTCCGTCTGGATGCTGCTGGTGTCGAGCAGCGCGTAACCCCAGCCGTTGGCGATGAGTTGTTCCGTCGCAGGCGGATCGCTCCCCATCATCTTCTTGAATTCCGGATGGCTTGCCAGGAACTTCAGGATGGCCGCGCTGCTGAACATGATCATCACGGGCGCGGGACCCTTTGCATTCCCAGGCGTGACCAGCGTCATTTCAATATCAACGCTGATCGACGGATACGCCGAGTTGTCCACATGTCCAATCAACTGCTTCTCGACGACGGGGAAAACACCCGCCTTCGAATCGCTTGTGCTCTTCACGGCCCACGTGACTTTCGGCACGTTGGGCGGGATGCGGCCGACCACCTCGCGCTCAAAGTCTTCAACAATCTCGGGGCGTCGCTGCTTCCACCACTGCTCCGCCGAGGTCACCTTTTTCCCGCTCTTCAGCGTGAGCGCGTCCGGCAAGTCACCATAAGGATTGGCTTTTTCTTCATCGTAGTTGGCGTGGTTGGCGTCCTTCTCATTCCCACTCGGCCCCGGACGCAGCGCCTTGATCCCCAGCTGATCCATCATGTTCTGATGGTCCTGTTCCGCTGTCCAATTCGCC
>Ga0207088_1061_pt1 | contig 21598 bp, 13 predicted proteins | sample Alteio_BWMinHeat_52_FD_153564 | JGI IMG/M metagenome (GOLD analysis project Ga0207088, IMG submission 153564) | Enriched cells from forest soil in Barre Woods Harvard Forest LTER site, Petersham, Massachusetts, United States -... | ecosystem: Environmental > Terrestrial > Soil > Temperate forest >... | reverse complement strand
TCACATAGGGAAACTTCCACAAACTGCCAAGACCAATTGCTGATCCAGCTGTTGCTAGTAAAAATCCTAAACGGGAACCCCAGTGCTCTCTTGGTTTCATAGATCATAGATATACCGAATGCTATTGATTCACTTGAAGAGAAAAAACATTTCACGCTATAGCTGGAATAGTTTATTCTATTTCTTTTCGTATGCCGGTCTTCTAGTGATATTACTAGCTGAATCAGAACTCACTCAAGGTCTTACTCTAGTCGTTGCTGCCGCCGCTGCCTTTATTGCAATTGGGGTGGCCCTGGCTGGAATGATTCTCTTCGTCAGAAAAAAACTTGTTAATAGCGAAGAGGTGAAGATAAAAATCAACGAGGATGAGGCTCTTACAAAGAGGGTCGCAGGTGGTCAAACACTCCTTTCGGCCTTGACAAGAGAGGGCATTCCCGTTCCCTCTCCCTGCGGGGGCAAGGCGACATGCAAGCAGTGCCGCCTCCAGGTTTTTGAGGGTAAGGAGGAGCCCCTTGAGACAGATAAAGCAACCTTTACAAAAAAGCAGCTGCAAGAGGGTTGGCGCCTCTCCTGCCAGCTTAAAGTGAAACATGATCTGCACATCCATATCGAGGAGCGCTATCTTGAAGTCAAAGAGTGGGCGGGGCGCGTCGTCAGCAATGATAATGTTGCCACCTTTATTAAAGAGTTGGTGATTGCTTTGCCGCAAGGGGAGATCATTCCCTATAAATCGGGAGGGTATCTCCAATTCCATGTTCCCTCTTTTAAAACAAATACCGATGATTGGAAAGCCACCATGGATCCCAAATTTTATGCCGATTGGGAAAAATACAACCTCTTTGCCAGGCCGATTGATTTTTCCCACCTCTCGAATGACGAGGTGATCCGGGCCTACTCAATGGCATCTTATCCCGCTGAAGGAGAGATTATTAAGTTTAATATTCGCATAGCAACTCCCCCTTTTGTCAAAGGGCAGATGATGGAACAAGTCCCTTGGGGGATCCGTTCATCTTATACCTTTAGCTTAAAGCCAGGTGATAAAGTGAAGCTCAGCGGGCCCTATGGGGAATCTTTTATGATTGCAGACACAAGGCCCCTGATCTTTTTGATTGGAGGAGCCGGCTCCTCTTTTGGCCGATCACATATCTTGCAGCTCTTTAAAACAGAGAATACAAAGAGAGAAGTTGATCTCTGGTATGGTGCACGTTCTTTAAAAGAGAACATCTATCAGGAGGAGTATGAGATTTTAAATAAAGAGCATTCCAATTTTAGATATCATCTTGTCCTTTCAGAGCCCCTTCCAGAAGATCTCCAGGCAGGGTGGCCCAAGGATGACCCCCTTAAAACGAATTATCTCTTTCGAGCCTTTGAACAGGGACAGTTAAAATCTATGGAAGAACCTGAAGAGGCTCTCTACTATGTTTGCGGACCGCCTCTTCATAATACTTCCATCTTAAAACTCCTTGATGATTATGGAGTGCCAAGAGAAAATATCGTCCTTGACGACTTTGGGAGTTAAAAGCCTTGCAAGTAGCTATTGCCCAGATTAATCCCATCGTTGGGGATCTCCCCTTTAATAAGGCAAAGATTCTGGCAGCTATAGAAAAAGCCAAATCTTTAAAAGCGGAGATTGTTCTTTTCCCGGAACTTGCCCTGACAGGATATCCTCCTGAGGATCTGCTTCTTCTTCCCGGATTTATTGAAGAGGTTCAAAAGACTCTCTTTGAGATTGTCGATTTGACACATGGGATCACGGCAATTATCGGAACTGTCCGGGAAAATCCCTCTTATTCTGAAAAAGGGCTCTTCAATACCGCGGCCATCATTGAAAATGGTACACTTGTTGGTTTTCAGGATAAATCTCTCCTTCCTGACTATGATGTTTTTTCCGAAAGGAGGTATTTTGAACCCGCAGCCCAAACGGATCTCTGGAGCATCAGGGGGAAGCGTATTGCCATCACCATCTGCGAAGATCTCTGGCAACATGCGGATGCTGTAGGGTATAGCCGCTATCTGAGAGATCCCGTTTTAGAATTGAAAAGTAAAGCTCCGGAGCTTCTTCTCAATCTCTCCGCCTCTCCCTTTTTTCAGAGACGCCACCTAGATCGTTTTGAGGTCTTATCAAAAGCTGCCAAAACTTTGGGATGTCCGGTTATCTTGTGCAATCAGATTGGAGGCAATGATAGTCTGATTTTTGATGGCTATAGCCTTGCTGTCGATGCCAAAGGGCGTATCACGACTCTTGCAACGGGATTTCAAGAGGAGATTCTTCTTGTAGATACCGAAAAAAAGGGGAGAAGCTCCCCTCCCACAAGCAATCCTATTGAAGAACTCTATTCTGCTCTTGTTTTGGGTGTGAGGGATTATTTTTCAAAGCTTGGGTTTAAAAAAGCAGCTTTGGGCTTATCCGGCGGAATTGATTCGGCAGTTGTTGCATGTATTGCCAAGGAGGCACTTGGTAAAGAAAATGTACTGGCCCTGGCTCTTCCTTCGCAGTTTTCTAGTCCCTTAAGCTTTAAAGATGCGTTAGGACTCGTTAAAAACCTTGGAATTTCTCTAAAGAGTCTCAGCATTGAAAAGCCCTTCGAATGCTTTTTAGAACTTTTAAAGCCCGAATTTAAAGATCTGCCTTTTGATACAACGGAGGAGAATCTTCAGGCTAGAATTCGGGGGATGATTCTGATGGCTTTTTCAAATAAGTTTGGTTATCTCGTTTTAAGCACGGGGAATAAGAGCGAAATGGCTATGGGATATTTCACACTCTATGGGGATGCTTGCGGAGGGCTTTCTGTTCTAGCAGATGTTACCAAGAGACAGGTCTATCTTTTGGCTGATTATATTAATCGTAAAAAAGAAGTGATCCCTAAGTCCATTATCAAAAAGCCTCCGACAGCAGAGCTACGGCCCTCTCAAAGAGATACCGATTCGCTGCCTGAATATTCTATTGTTGATACAGTCCTTGAAGAGTATGTCGAAGAGCATAGCTCACCCGAAGAGATTGCGGAAAAGCATGGATTGGACCTCTCTCTTGTTAAGGAGCTAGTCCGAAGAATTCATTTAAACGAATACAAGAGAAGACAATCTCCTCCGGGTTTGCGTGTCACTAAGAAGGCTTTTACTGTTGGCCGCCGCTTCCCTATTGTCCAGCACTGGAACATATAGTCGATTAGCTAGTTTTAGTCCAAAAGTGTAAACCATGTCCTGACACAAAGTGTAAACTATGTCTTGAAACTATACACCCGCGTGCGTGCCCGACTCTGAATTAATGGGTTAAAATAAAAATTCTAAAGCCGAGTCTGTGGTGATTTTTTTGGTGTTTAATTGGTTGGGGGAGAGAGATGCTTGCTTACGGTGTCGATGGTTTTAAAGGGGCCTTCGAAGGAGTAGTGGTAGAGCGTATCGGATAATTGCTTCGTGGGAAGAGGGGAGAGAATAGCAATGCCATACTCTCCAACAGCCACTTTGTAACTTTTCCAGGCATCAGTAAAAACAAGCGTCTCATCGGCGACATTTTTGATAATGGTATAGATTTCAGAGCGATTATTTTTAGGTTTAGGTGACTTTTTTAAAATCGCTCTGAACTCAGAAACAGCTTCCTGGTCATAGAGTTCAAATACCTTATATCCATTTTCAAATGTTTCTTCGATATAAGTCTCTTCTGTAACTTTTCTTACAACTTCATCTTCAATAGCAGGATCCTTCTTTGAAAAGACTGAAGCAAGTTTGGTCGTTGATAAGGCAAAGATAATAAGACTGCAAATAATCCAACCCCCTCCCAGAAGGCCCATTGTTAAAAAGCTATTCATGGATAATTTCAGGCCGACAAGTTCCAAAATATGGGCTAAGCCAATCTTTAGTCCGATACCTCCAGTAATGCTCACGAAAAGAGCTCCCAATGCAACGATGATCGATAGAGCAAAGAATCCAAGGAGAATCAGTTTCTTCACAGCAAATCTATCGATATCCCTTTTTTGGTCTGGGTCGCTCTCTAGAAAAAATGGAAGTGAAAAGAAATCTTTACAACCCTTGATCATTTTTATTAACTTTAATAACTATTTATTAAATATTATAATAAAAAAGATGTTTTAAAGATATAAATTAATTTTCGAATCTTGTGAATCCTTTAAGGCGATCATTAATAAATTGATCGACTTCCTGAGAGGATTGGTGGTCGGGAAACAAAGTATAATCCACACAAATTGGGTCGATTTCGCTAACATGGATGCAATACCGATTTTTAGTCACTGTGAAAGGAGCGCCATTTATGCTATGAGTCTTCCAACCATTTTCCTGTTGAATATGGAATACTGTGAAAAGGTGAGTATTATCGGTTTGGCACTGCTGATTCATGGAATTTATAATGCGTTGTATTTCACTATCTTGGGGGGAAGTGGATGGGATAGAACGTGGCAAAGTAGAGGGTTTACTCTTTGGGGTACAATAGCGGATAAGGAGTCCGCCAACTGTCAAGAGAGAGAGAAATAGCCACCCGCCTCCGGCAATAGTAAGGCCAATAGCTCCCTTCATGGGTAGGATTAGTATTTCAAAGAAGGTTCCCTCTCCTAGAGCAGTTACCCCAACGATTCCAATCCACATGGCTATAAATGCTGTGATGATTGAAACTGCAAAAAGGGTAATCCCAATTCCAATGCACACGGCTTTTCGATCGATTTCTCTCTTTCCATCTAAGGGATTTTCAGGGAGAAGGAAGGGGGAAAAAATCTTTCTACAGATATACATTTGTTATGGCCAAAGTTTTTTTTGTAAAGTAATTATAAATAAAAAATGCTTCCTTTACAAGAGTAAATTTAACTTTTTTGCAGTTTTCTCTGCATGGTCGATGCAGTCATTAATCCCGACCCCATAGAAGGAGCTCCCTGTAATAAGGAGTTCTCTTGGCAGAGCTCTCTCGATTTGAGAGAGAAGTGTTCTGTGATGGAGGAGATACTGGGGGATTGCATTTTTAGCGAGAGAAATCTGTGTAAAAAGGGGATCATCTCTTACCCCAAGATGATTAGCAAGGGCTTGCCGGGCGAGCTTCAAGAGCTCGGAAGGACTTTTTTCAACCATTTGGGGGAATTTTGTGCCACCCAACATGACCGTATAGCGATAAAGAGGCCTTATATCCTGACTTGGGAAAATATCAGAGTCAAAAGTGACCCCCAAAATCTCCTCTTTTTCCCTAGAGGGGACTAAATACCCATAGCCTGTGTATCTTGTCGGTTTTCGCTCAAACGCTAAATTAACTACTACAACTGAGGCAGTGGGGATTTTATCGAGAAGAGGAGCAATGGGATTAAAACATTTTTTTAATTCTTCTAGAGGAAGAGCAGATATGGCGAAGTCCGCCTCTATCCATTGATCATTAGCTCGCAGTAAAACCTTTCCTGCTTCGAAAGTCAGAGCGCTTGCGGGAGTATCATAGCGGATATGGATTCCCTCGCCCTGCAAGTATCTAGCGAGGGCAAGGGTGAGAGTCTCCATTCCTCCAATAAATGAGCAGAGAGAGGATGGATGTTTCTTTTTCTCTTTTTTTCTAAAATATCCTCTGATAATAGAATTATACTCCCTCTCCCAAGAGACAAGCTGAGGAAAACAGGATTGGATGGAGAGTTTTTCAGCGTCCCCGGCCATGATACCCGAAACAAAGGGGTCAATGATTGTAGAGAGCATCTCTTTAGAAAATCTGCGGCAAAAAAAATCTGCAATGGTTTCATCCTCTTTTTCTTCAAAGGGAATATTTCTCTCTCGAAAAAGAAGGGGGAGAAGAAAAGAGAAGTGAGGAGAAAAAAGTAGGGCCGGAAGAGATGAGGGGATGCGTCGGAGCTTTTTATCTATTAAAAGGTAGCGTTTTTTGACATTTGGATCGGCAAAGATAAGCTCTTTGTTAAGTCGCAGGCCCGAGACAAGCTTTAAAGTCTTTTCTCCCTTCCCGTCCACACGAAATCCGCGCGGACCCTTTTCGAAAAGAACATTATTCTCCTCATCGGTTTTAATATAGCCTCCAATACGATTGCTCTTTTCTAAAAGAGTGATCTTTAGCGGCGTTTTGCATTCTTTTTTAAGGAACCACGCAGAGCCAAGTCCTGCAATTCCTCCACCTAAAATGAGAATATGTTTCATATCGACTGAGAAAATTTGGGTGTTATTGAAGAGTCTAAATAGGCATCAAAACACATTGCAATATTGCGAATAAAAAGTTCTCCAAGGGGTGTTACAAGGATTGTTTCATGAGTTTCTTCAACTAATCCATCAGCCTCAAAAGAGGAGAGCACTCTCAAACTAGAGGCAAAGTGGCTCTCAAAATTGATTCCAAATTTTTGTGAAATGGCCCGTTTATCTAAAGAAAAATCACACATTAGAGTATGAATCACGAGTTTGCGTAAAATATCTTCATTGCTCATCACTCTTCCAGAGCCAACAGGAAGAGTCTGGTGATCTAATTTTACATAATACTCCTCGAGATCTTTGACATTTTGAATATAGGTATTTTTCACACAACCAATGGCTGTTACTCCAAAGCTCACCATCTCTTCCGCATTGCGGCAAGTATATCCTTGAAAATTTCTTTGAAGCTTTTTTTCGGAGTAAGCTTTAGCCATCTCATCCGTTTTAAGGGCAAAATGATCCATTCCAATGGCTAAGTATCCGCTCTCTATCAATCTCCTTCTGGCATGTGCATAAATGGCAAATTTCTCTTCAGTTATGGGAAGGGTCGACTCTTTAATTGCCTTTTGATGGGGTTTTAACCAGGGAACTTTCGCATAGGAAAAGAGGGCAATGCGGCAGGGGCGTAAGTTTAGGATATCATCGATTGTCTTTGCAAAACTCTCTTGGGTCTGATAGGGAAGGCCATAGATGAGATCGATATTAATTCCCTTAAATCCAAGCTCTTTTGCCATCTCAAAGGTTTTTATCGTCATCTCTAGGGATTGCTCTCTTCGGACAGCCTTCTGCACTTCCGGATTTGTGTCTTGCACCCCAAAGCTTACCCGATTAAATCCAAGCCTCCGAAGGAGCTGAAGCTTTGCTCCCTCATCGTCCACCACTGTGCGTGGATCGATTTCAATTGCAACTTCTCTAGAGTAATCGATGTTAAAAGAGTGGTCGATCTTTTGATACAATTTTTCTAGGAGAGATATGCTAAGTTTTGTGGGAGTTCCCCCACCAAAATGGAGCTGGGTCACCTCTTTTTTTTCTCCCAGTTTTTCCGTTACAAGATCAATTTCACGCATAAGATAGTTGACATAACGCTCCTCGTTTTCAGGTTTGCGATTTAAGATGACCGAGCAGGCGCAGTAGAGACACATCGTTTTGCAAAAGGGGATATGAAAATAGAGAGAGAGAGGCTCTTTTTCATGGGAGAGTTGCTGCAATTTTTCCTCATAGGTTGAAAAGTCAAGAGGCCTAAACTCAACAGCTGTTGGATAGCTTGTGTAGCGAGGAGCAGCTCTATGGAGCTTTGCAATCAGTTCTTTTGTGATCATCTGCCCTTGTGATTAAATTTTTTCTCATGATAATGTTTAACTTTACAGTGGAGAGAAAGCATGTCATACCAACCAAAAATATTAGCTTTTGCTGGCAGTTTACGCAAAGAATCCTTTAATAAAAAGCTTGTTAAAATTGCAATTGTTGGGGCAAAGAGCGCAGGTGCAGCCGTCACTTATATCGACTTAAAAGATTACCCATTACCGATTTATGATCAGGAAATCGAAGAGAGTCAAGGGATTCCGCAAAATGCAATGAAGTTAAAAGAGCTAATGCTGGGCCATGATGGCTTTCTTATTTCAGCTCCCGAGTATAATAGTGGGGTCTCTGGGGTACTTAAGAATGTGATAGACTGGGTATCGCGTCCCGCTCCCAATGAGAAGGAATATCTCTGCTGTTTCATCGACAAGGTTGTGACTTTGATGAGCGCCTCTCCGGGAGGACTCGGAGGCTTGCGGGGACTTGTGCAAGTGCGTTCGATATTTACCAATATCTTTAGCATCGTTTTACCCCGTCAGAAGAGCATTTCCAATGCAGACCAAGCGTTTGGTACAGATGGCAATCTTAAAGATGCAAAGCAGCAGCAAGAGGTTATTGCTCTTGGCAAGGGGCTCGCTGACTTTCTTAAAGCACAACGGCCCTAATTTCTTTTAGAGTGGGAACTATCATAACAAGAGAAAATCAGGGCAACGCCCTGAACAGGCCGTTGCCCTGATTTTTTAGGAATGTGGACCTCATAAAAAGTGTTACCCATGTCTTGTCAGAAAACAACAAGTCATCGGATTCCAAATTTTCCTATCATTTAAGGCGGCACTTATGAACCAGCGCTCTTCTTCAAGGGCGGCTTATAAATTCTAAGAGTTTCAGAAATCTCTTTACTAACAGATATATCACGAGGAGTCTGCAGTTGCCCACCCTTTAGCATTTGCAGTTCTCTATCAGCGCCATAATCTAAAAGTAATTTAATAACCTCAAGGTTTTTCTCTAGCACAGCCCAATGTAAGGCTGTCCGGCCTTGATTATCTTGGGCATTAACGTCAGCTCCACTTCGGAGAAGATATTCTACCAGCTCAGATTTTTTAGTTACCATCATTAGAGGAGTATAGCCATTTGAATCCCTGGCATTTATATTCTCTTTGTTATGCTCACAGAGAAGGGGAATGAGATGACTATGTCCATTTGATACAGCTAAATGGAGAGCGGTATTCCCAGAAAGGGTTTTAAGAGTGGAGTCTGCTCCATTGTCTAACAGCATTGTAGCAAACTCAATAAATCCAACGCTCAAAACGCAGCAGTGGAGGGGGGTTTTCCCATCTCTGTCTCTAGCATTTACCAGATCTTTACTCTTGGCTAGTTTTTCTCCTCTTTCAATATTTCCATCATGAGCTGCAAAATGGAGAGGAGTCCAATTTCGTGCCAAAATTTCCCTTATTTTTTTACCACTAGTAAAGTGTGCAGGAGGTCTCCCGTCGGCATCTACAGAACTGGCAGTAGCTTCATGTTCTAAAAGAATGCTGACTGCATCAAAATTGTTATCTATAACTGCATAATGCAAAGGTGTGCGGGCAAACTTTGTGCTATCAGGTTCATTAATCAATTCCTTAACAAGTTCATTTTCAAGAAGTTGTCGTAAGACTTCTGGTTTACCAATACTAAGATGTAAACAGCTTCTTCCGCATAGATCTTTTTGATTATATGTATCTTCTTCTAGCAAAAAAGCTGTTATCCTTTCTTGAGAGCCATATCGAACTGCATAAAGAAAAGGCGTGTTTGCAACTTCCAACATTGCTTGAATCTGTGGAGTAGTGTGTAATTGTAGAATGGCTGTAGTACCATCATTGGCAACATACTTGGGATCAGCTCCGTGTGCTAATAATAATTTTACAGCCTTTCCGTTCAGCCTTTTTACTGCCCAGTAAAGAGGTGTCCTTCCTTCATTGTCAGCCAGGTCAATTTTTAAGACCTTGTCCCCTTTAATCTCTTGTACCTTTTCCTCTTTTGGCGATATTTCTCCAACAGGCTCATTAATTTTTAAGACCTTGTCCCCTTTAATCTCTTGTACCTCTTCCTCTTTTGGCGATACTTCTCCAACAGGCTCATTAATTTTTAAGACTTTATCTTCTGAGGTATACTTTAGCAAGAATGTTAACATGTCAACATTATCCTCGAGTACACTCCATATTAAAGGAGTTCTTCCTGAATTACTTTGAGCATTAATGTTTGCATTTTTTTGGGAGAGAAAGAGAGAGCAGATATTCGTAAATCCAAATTGGACAGCGATATGAAGAGGCGTACTTCCATCGTCAGTTTTAAGTGTGATATCGGCTTGATGTTTTACAAGTAGCTCAGCACTGTCATAATACCCATGACGAGCAGCATGATGAAGAGATGTCCATCGAGCTTGACCGTTAAGAGTATTTACCTGAGCTCCATGCTCAAGAAGTAATCGAGTTATTTCAGGATGCTCTGCAGCTAGAAGTAAAGGAGTGTGCTCGGCTTGATTTTTAAGATTAGTCTTAGCACCATAATCTAATAAAGCTTTTACTATCTTGATGCTGCCTGTTGTTACAGCCAGGTGAAGAGGTGTATTTTTTTGTGAATTTGCTACGATGTTAGGAGTGACTTCGAGTTTTAAAATTTGTAAAAGGATGCCAAGATTATCATCTTTCAGGAATTTAAATATTAAATCCTTGAACCTGGGCAGCAATTTCTCGAGTTCAACACTATCTAAAGAGTGCATTTCGTGCAGAGCGGCTTCCGCATCAACCTTTTGAAATGAACCATACCTTTTTTTAGTAGCTTTTTCATCCCGTACTAGAGCTCCATTTCTCCAGCTTATCTTGTAAAGCCAATGATAAGATATTAAGATGGAGGCATGTGTATTAAGAATTGGGTATAAATGATATTTAAAATCAGAAAAAAGACATTGTAAATACTTTTTCGCCTCTATTGTGCGAGCCTCTCTCGTGTCATCTTTTTTTTCCACGAATCCATATAACTCAGCCTTTTTAATGAAAGCCAATTTTGAGTTCTCATTTAAGAGGCGATTTGATGATATAGCAGCCGCTCCCAGATCTGATAAAGGAAGCTGGCAGAGAGTGTGTTCAACAATTTCAGGGGGAAGGTGCGAAAATTTGTCAAAGGATTGACGGATAACTGGAGTCTTTTTTTCTTTTTTAATAGGTTCTTTTCTTTGGTCCCGCAGATCATTATTGTTCACAGTGGTCAAAAATTCAATGGGGGCTTCTTCCCCGATTGCCTGTTCATATTGATCACTCATTCTATTATAATAATGCCTATGCCAGCAGATCATACCAATAGTATTAGCTAGGGCAAATAGCACAAATAATCCAAAGCTTCCTCCTATGACTCCCCAAGAGCCGCCCACTCCAAGAAAAGCCCCCATGTCTAAGGCTAAACCACCAATGACATTGTAAGCCCCTAAAAGGGAAATGATTCCAACGGCCAAAACGGTTACGAAAATAAGCATTTCTGGACCAATGACTATGGTAAAAACGCATTCTTCGGGTCTTTTTGTCCAGTCTAAAGGAGTCATGTATATACCTAATCTTTATTTTGATATCCATTAACTATAGCATATATTATTTTTTTGTTAAACAACAATTAAGTATATATAAAGTTTATTATAAATCTTTCTTAACAGATTTGTTCTGTGGATATGTAGAAGAAAGCTTCTTTGGAGTTAGATTTACTACTGGGAGGCTACCTGGATGCCTGATTTCAGCTCGGGGTCACTCTTGATAGCGGCTTCCAGTTCTTGCTCCGAGTTGAAGGGACCTAGGAACGTCTGGGTATAAAACCTTCTTTTAAGAATACAATAGCCTCCGCTTGCTATACATAAACGACGGTGCTTGAGGTCAGCGAGAGATGGGTGAAGAACCAAGTTACAGTGAGAAGGCCCATTAATAAGAATAACCATATCTTTATGGGTGGCATTTTTGATAATGGAATAATAGGTTATCGTCTCAGAGGGTAGAGGGCCGCGGGGTGTATCCTCTAGCTGTTTGGTCCGTAAATTTTCTAATACCTTCAGATCACATAAGGGCTGAGTGACTTCAAGCACCTGCCTTGTGCCCTCTGTCTTGATTAGGAGAGGGGGTCGTGGGGGGATATAGTATTTTACAAATGCGGTGACATAGATTCCAACTGCAAGAAAAGTGAGAAGAATCCAGCCACACCCCAAGGAACCAAGAGCTGTGGCTCCGTTCATTGTTAGGGCCTTGCCGATAACTTCAAAGAGGTAGGGCGTCCCTGTTTTTAGCCCAATAATGGCGGCATTTGCAACTAAAATAGCCGCGAAAGCTGCCAAGGTTGTCACTACAACGCATGTAATCGCGATGGAAGTCGTCTTAACATTAATGTCCGGCTTTCCATATTCTCTACTTGGAGCTAGAAGAAAGGGGGAAAAAACTTTAGAACAACAACCCATATATAATCCTCTTTAAGGAATTATAAACACAAAAAGGATTATTGTCAGTAGAAACTTTTAATTGTTTCAATAAGAACCTTCACATTGTCGACAGGGGTTTTGGGTAGAATCCCATGGCCCAGGTTAAAGATAAACCCGGGATCCCCTCTCATTGAGCGCAGAATTTTTTCCGCCTCTTTTTTAACAACTTCCTTTGAGGCAAAGAGAATCACGGGGTCTAAATTTCCCTGAAGGGCAATAGAAGAGGGGGTAATTTGACGTATCGAATGGATGGGAAGGGTCCAATCAAGGCTGATGCAATTTGGCTTTAGACTTGCAAGTTCCTTTGCAAAACTTGAGGATCCCTTGCAGAAAAGAATAATCGGAATCTTTGTAGAATGGAGAGCTTCGATGATCTTTTTATGGTACCTGAGGCAAAAAGTTTGAAAGGCATCGTAAGAGAGATGGCCGGCCCAGGAATCAAAAATCTGGATGGCATCAACACCTGCTTTAATTTGAAGATGCAGCAGATCAATAATGGCATCAGTGATGATCTCAAGAAGGCGATGAAAACTTTGAGGATCCTGGTAGAGCCACTGCTTTGTCTTAAGAAGATCTCTGCTTGACCGCCCCTCAATAAGATAGCTGGCTACTGTGAAGGGAGCGCCGGCAAATCCTAAAAGAGGAATGTGCAGTGTCCTTTTAAGCTCTTTGATAGCCTCTACAAGGGGAGTATAGGGAAAGTTCGCAATTTTGGTGGGAAGGTTTTCTCTCTCTACGTTGGATTCTATGATAGGCCCAACCCCCTCTTCAAAACCCCATTTGATATTAAGCCCATCTAGGACAATGAGGATATCTGAAAAGACAATGGCTGCATCGAGATCGAGAATATCGAGAGGAAGTTTTGTCACCTGGCAGATTGTCTCTTTGCAATGAAACATTTCGACAAGAGAACGCTCTTTTCGTAACCGTTGGTATTCCGGAAGGTAGCGGCCCGCCTGGCGCATCAGCCAAATGGGTGGACCTTTTGAGTTTTTACATGCAAGAGCGTTTAGCATGTTAAGAATTTAATCTATTCCTTTTTTGTAGGAAAGTGATTCTTTAGAGCGGTGGTAATCGCTTTCTCTAAAGCATCGGGATCTTTTGGCGGGGAGAGGATAATCTTTTTACTAATGCGGTTTTTTGTACCATGGTCTTGCTCGGCTTCTAAATAGGTTTTCGCAAAGGATAGGCGGGTAAACTGGTTTGCTTTTGCAAAGATTTTTATGTGAGAGAGAGCTTTTAACCACTTGACCTGCGGAGGAGGGGTTCCAAAACGATCCTCTATCTCGGAAAAAAGAGCATTAACCTCCAGAAGCGTCTCCGCTTCCCCTAAACGTCCATAGAGCTCCATGCGAAGAGAGATCTCATTCACATACTCTTCGGGCAGACGAGCATCATAGGGAAATTCGATCTTGCAATCGATATCTTGGAGGGGCTCTGTCTGGGTTTTAAGGGCAAGGACGGCTCTTTTTAGCATCTTGCAGTAGAGATGAAACCCAATGGAGGCGATATGTCCTGACTGCTCCTCTCCCAAAATATTTCCGGCGCCCCGGATCTCTAAATCATGCAGAGCAATCTTCATTCCACCCCCTTGCCCGGAAGAGGAAGCTAAAGCCGAGAGGCGTTTGCGTGAAATTTCAGAGAGGTCGCGCGTGTTTGGCACGAGAAAGTAGCAGTAGGCTTTCTTATTCCATCTACCCACGCGGCCGCGAATCTGGTAGAGATCTGCCATACCAAATCTGTCGGCTCTATCAACGATAATTGTATTGGCATTGGGAATGTCGATCCCATTTTCGACAATGGAGGTCGCCACAAGGATATCCGATTTCCCTGTTTTGAAGGAGTGAAAGACCTCATCGAGCTCATGCGCAGACATCTGACCGTGGCCCACAATAATGCGCGCTCCCGGAAGAAGCTTTCTAAGCCGCTCTGCTGTGCCAAAGATCGTTTCAACGCGGTTATGGATGAAATAGGCCTGCCCATCGCGGGTGAGTTCGCGTAGGAGCGCGGCTTTTATGACCTGGTCCGTTGCGTTTGAGACAATTGTCTGGATGGGCAGTCTATCTTCCGGGGGAGTATTGATAAGAGACATCTCCCGTGACCCTACAAGGGAGAGGTAGAGGGTGCGGGGGATAGGCGTTGCTGAGAGAGTCAGACAGTCGACTGCTTTTTTGACTTTTTTAAGATGCTCTTTTACACGCACCCCAAAACGCTGCTCCTCGTCGATAATAATAAGCCCCAGATCGCGAAAAACCAGATCGCCGCTGACTAGTCGATGCGTTCCTATGACAATATCGATAGTGCCCGAAAGAATGCCTTCAAGGGTCTCTTTCTGCTGTTTGGGAGTGCAAAAGCGGGAGAGAACCCCCACTTTTATCGGATATCCCGCCATCCGCTCCGAAAAGGTCTCAAAATGCTGCATAGCGAGAACCGTTGTTGGCACAAGCAGAGCGACCTGCTTGCCTCCATCGACAACAGCTTTAAAGGCTGCCCGCATAGCAACCTCTGTTTTCCCATATCCTACATCTCCGCAGATAAGGCGGTCCATCGCTTTGGGAGAGGTCATATCCTTTGAGATCTCTTCGATTGCCAGAAGCTGGTCGGGGGTCTCCTCGTAGGGAAATTCTTCGGCAAATTGGGAGACCATGTCAGAGTTTTCCGGATAGGCAAACCCGCCCCGCAGCTCTCTTTCGGCCTGCACCTTTAAAAGATCATCTGCAAGAGCTCGAATTGCCTTCTCCGATCTCTCCTTGGCCCGCTTCCATCTTGAACCTCCCAGAGTGTGCAGTTCGGGGGGAACTTCGGTCGCTCCAATGTACTTACTTAAGAGATTGGATTGGCTGATGGGGAGAAAGAGTTTTCCGCCTTCTGCATACTCCAAGTGTAAAAACTCCGTCTCAATTCCAATGTGGTTGAGGTGCTTTTCAACCCCCAGGTATTTGCCGATTCCCTGATTCTGGTGAACGACCGCCTCTCCCGGAGAGAAAGAGAACATTTCAACGGGGAGAGTGTGGTAGTAGGAGCGCTGCTTTTGGCGGCGTAGGAGGTAGCGGTTGTTTAGCTCGGCGGCGGGGATCAGAGCAAGCTTGTTCTCTTCTAGATAGAAGCCCCTTGAAAGATAGCCTTTTGTAAAACTGCTTTTCGGGGGAAGAGAGACCTCAAGCCTTTCAATCCTCTGCTTAAGCTCGCTCTCTTCCGAAAGGCTTGAGCACAAAAAGAAGAGTTGAAGCTCGCTTTGATAGAAAGGCGCTAGGGACAAAATAAACTCATCTCCTCCAAAATTCTCTAAAGAGGCCTCTGGAGGGCAAAAAGTGGGATAGAGGGGAAGGAAGGGGGAGTGCCATCGCTTGGCTGTAAATACTCTTCCAAAAAGATCAAAGGTGACAGATTGCGGAGCTGCAGATCGGGAATAGGGGTTCTCTAGTGTTTTTTCTATAGTATCCAATGCAAAAAGCTCCTCTAGAGAATCATTGGAGAAGTAGATCTTCCGAAGAGGAGCAATGCGGTCTAAAATTTGTAAGAATGAGAGGTAGGCTCTAAAGGGGGAGGGTTTAAGGGCATTAAGCGAAGTGGCTTTATCTTCCAGAGATAAAAGATCATCGAAAAGAACCATGCACTCTTTGCCTGCATAGTCAAAAAGAGTCCCGAGGTTTTTTTGTTTTGCGAGGAGTTCAAGTTCCTGCCCCGGAAAAATGGTGATGCTCTCTACTTTTTCTATTGAAGTCTGGTTATTTGGATCATATTTTCTAATAGAAGCGATCTCATCTCCAAAAAATTCAATACGATAAGGGTCAGGAAAGGAGACAGGATAAATATCGATGATTCCGCCACGAAGGGCAAATTCCCCCTTGTCGGCAGCAATTCCCTTCCTATGGTACCCCATCTCCGAAAGTCTCGAGGGGAGGCTCTCAAAGGAGATCTCTTCTCCGACCTTCAGCCTAAGAAAGAGCTTTGCCAGCTCATCCGGGAGAATGACCCTTTGCAAGATAGCTTGCAAAGAGGCAACAACAATGGCGGGTGAGCTACTATGTTGAAGGGAGTGGAGAACCTGGTACCTCTGCCCTACAACATCGGGGCTGGGAGGGATCTCCTCTTCTGGAAGGGCCTCCCAGGCAGGGAATTCCAAAATGGGCCCCTCAAAGAAGAAGGGGAGGTCGGTTAAGAGTCTATTTCCCTCCTCCCCCGAAATAAGGATAATAAGTGTTTTCCGAGTCTTTTTGGCAGCAAGAGAGGCAAGGAGAGCTTTTGGCGCCTCCCAAATCTCATCGATCACAAGATCACTTGCCATCCATTTTTCAAAGTCGAGGATTTTGGGATGTTTTAAGAGGGCAACTTCAAGCTTATGATCCATTCCTTTACCTGACTCATTGCTTGGGGAAGATTTTCCGGAGCGGTGCCTCCACCTTGGGCGGCATCTGCTTTCCCACCTCCCCGTCCTGAAACGATAGGTGCAACCTTTTGCAGAAGTTCATTAGCTTTAAATCCTTTAGCAATAAGATCCGAGGAGATGCGCACTAAAAGGGAGCATCTATTTTCTTCAACGCTCGCTAAAAAGAGAATGAGAGAGGGGGCTTTATCCATAATGAGATCAGCAACTTCTTTCATCTCTTCGTTGTTTAAGGGAAGAAGATGCGTCAGATAGTGGATGCTACCCTGCTCCTTCACATGTTCTAAAAGGTTATCAGCCTCAATCTTAAGAAGCTCGCTTTTTAGGGAGTTCAATTTTCCCTCAACCTCTTTTTTTGCCTGGATAAGATCGAGATTTCTTGCTTGAAGATCGCGCTCCTCGCTCCTTGAAAATTTTATCGCCCCGCTTCCTGTGACTGCATCGATGCGCCTTATTCCAGAGGCAATGCTCCCCTCTTTTGTGATGCGGAAAAATCCGATATTGCCGGTGGCTCTTGCATGGATGCCTCCGCAGAGTTCTTTAGATTCGGCTGTTTCGACAACCCGAACCTTATCTCCATATTTTTCTCCAAAAAATTGGATAATATCTCTCTGCTTTGATGCCTCAGAAAATGGAAGTTCATAGGTTTTAATAGAGACATTGCGGCAAACCATTGCGTTGACAAGATCTTCAATCTCTTCGATCTGCTCTTTTGAAAGAGGTTTGTGATGGCTGAAATCAAAACGGAGGCGGTGTGCTTCCACAACGGAACCTGCCTGCTTGACATGCTCTCCAAGGATTTTCCGGAGCGCGTAGTGAAGGAGGTGAGTTGCTGTATGGTTGCTCGCAATCTTCTCTCTTCTTGAAAGATCGACCTCGGCATGCACTTTATCCTGAATTTTAACGCTCCCTTTTTTGACAAGGCCATGGTGTAGGATCACACCGGGGTAGGGCTCTCGCGTGTCCTCGACCTGAAAGGAGAAATCTCTACTATAGATCACCCCCTCATCACCCACCTGCCCCCCCTTTTCGGGGTAGAAGGGGGTAAGATTCAGAGCAATAGCTCCGGATTCTCCCTCGGAAAGAAGATCGGCCTCTTTCTCATCTTTAAAAATGTATTGCACATGCGCTAAAGTAGAAGAAAGCTCATATCCAACAAATTGCGAGCTTCCAAATTTTGTAAGATAGGATTCATAATCTCTCTCGGAGGTTTGATGACCGACCTTTTGGCGTGCCTGACGGGAGCGTTCCTTCGCCTCCTTTTCCAATGCCTCATACCGCTGTAAATCAACCGGGAGGTCAATGTCTTTGGCAAGAAGGACAATCTCTTCAACGGGAAAGCCATAAGTATCTTTGAGTTTAAAAGCATCATCGCCCGAAATCATACCCTCTTTTTTGGCATCCTCCACAACTTGCGACAGGAGATTCCCCCCCCGTTTCAAAGTGCGTAAAAAGCCCTCTTCTTCAAGGGTGAGAATTTCTATAATACGATTTTGACTTACCACGAGTTCAGGAAAATCCTCTCCCATAAAATTGACAAGGTGGGGGATGCACTCTCCTAAAAAGGGCCTTTGGATTCCAAGCATTCTTCCATAGCGAAGGGCTCTTCGCAAAATTTTGCGGAGTACATATCCTCTATCGACATTGCTTGGCTGCACCCCATCGGCGCAGGCAAAGGCAAGAGATCTCACATGGTCGGCAATCACATGGAAGGCGGGGGCAAGCGTCTTATCTGTAGGGTTATATTTGATCTTCGAAGTATTTTCTACTACTGTAATAAGGTCGCGTAATACATCTGTCTCAAAAAGGGTTTTGGCCCCCATTTTAATCTGTAAAATTCTTTCAAGTCCGGCGCCTGTGTCGATCGATTTTTGGGAGAGGGGTTTTAGCTCTCCGGAGGGACTCTTGTCAAATTCCATAAAGACCAGGTTCCAAAACTCTAAAAATTGCTCACCGCTGGGGTCTTCCAGGGGAGATGCGGCATTTCCAAAGGCCTTTCCGCGGTTGTAGAGAAGCTCAGAACAGGGGCCGCAGGGACCGGTATCACCCATGCTCCAGAAATTATCCGCCTCTCCAAGTCTTACAATCCGCTTTTCAGGAAGATAATTTCGCCAGAGTTCAAATGCTTCATCATCAGTTTCAAAGACGGAGGCCCAAATAGCATCTTGTTCATATTCAAACACATGCATTGTAACATCCCAGGCAAAGGCGATGGCCTCTTTTTTGAAATAATCGCCAAAGGAGAAGTTTCCGAGCATCTCAAAAAAAGTCAGGTGGCGGGAGGTGTGTCCCACATTTTCAAGGTCATTATGTTTCCCTCCGACGCGGATGCACTTTTGAGTTGTTGTCGCACGGGTATAATCTCTTTTACTCCTGCCCAAAAAGAGATCCTTGAACTGGTTCATTCCGGCATTGACAAAAAGGAGAGTAGGGTCATCATGGGGAACTACAGGAGAGGAGGGGACAATGCGATGGTCGCGTTCTTTAAAGTATTGCAAAAATTTTCTTCGTATCTCTTGACTTTTCATAAACCTACCAGTTTTCAACTCACTTTACGCAGAAAGTAGGGTGAGTTTTCAATACAAGATAACATGCGCGATTTCTATTGAGAATATTTTTCTATTCTCGATAAAGTATTTTTCCAAATGGTCAATTTATAGGAAATATTGTGCAGTCGCAAGAAAAGGGTATTAACGAAGAAGAAAAAAAGATTTTTGGTAAGATTGCCAATACTGTGCGTCAACTAACAATCGATGCTGTAGAGCGGGCCAATTCCGGTCATCCAGGCTTGCCTTTGGGTTGCGCTGAAATTGGAGCTTATCTCTATGGGAAGGCTCTACGCCATTATCCCGAAGATTCTAAATGGCTCGCAAGAGACCGCTTGGTTCTCTCAGCAGGACATGGGTCGATGTGGCTCTACTCTCTTTTGCATCTATCGGGATTTGATCTCTCCCTGGAAGAGATAAAAAATTTTAGACAGCTCCATTCCAAAACACCTGGTCACCCCGAATATGGGCATACCGATGGGGTAGAGGCGACGACAGGTCCACTTGGCCAGGGTCTTGGCAATGCTGTAGGTATGGCTTTGGCATTGAAAATCTTAGGAGAAAAGTTCAATACTCCCGAATACACCCTTTTTGACTCCAAGGTCTTCTGTCTCTCATCAGATGGAGATATGATGGAGGGGGTGGGTCAAGAGTCCTCCGCCTTTGCAGCACATTTAAAGCTCTCTAATTTGATTCTTATTTTTGATTCAAATCATGTCACACTCGATGGCCCCCTTGCTGATTCCGGATCGGAAGATACTCTTGGCCGTTATCGTGCCTATGGGTGGGAAGTTTTTGAAGTGGATGGCTACGATCTCGATGCTCTGCATGAGATCATCACACACTTGCGCCAAAATCAGGAGAGGCCCGCATTTATTTTGGCAAAGACTGTGATTGGCAAGGGAGCTCCAAAAAAAGCGGGTACCTCGAAAGCCCATGGTTCGCCGCTTGGGGCTGAAGAAGCTCATGCAGCAAAGGTCAATCTAGGGCTCTCCGAAGAGGAGTTCCATATACCAAAAGCTGTCCTCGCTTTCTTTGCTGAGAAACTGAAAAAAGAGAAAGAACGCTACGATGAGTGGCAAGTGCTTTTCCGCAAGTGGTCTAAAGCAAATCCAGAGCTCCTAAAAGATTTTAATCTTATGAAAGAGAAGGTCATTCCGGCCGACCTTGAAGAGAGGCTCTGGAATATTGAAATGAAACCCTCGCTTGCCGGAAGAAAGGCCTCCCAAGGAGTTTTAGAGGTGTTAAGCGAGCTGATGCCTCAAATTTATGGAGGTTCTGCTGATCTTTCAGAATCTGATATGACAATGCTAAAAAAATATCCTCTCATCTCTCCCGGTCACTTTGGAGGGCGTAATATCAAGTTTGGTGTTCGGGAATTTTGCATGGGCACCGTTGCCAATGGATTAGCCCTCTCCCAGATGATCACTCCTTATGTAGGAACATTTCTGACTTTTTCAGATTATATGCGCAATAGCATCCGTTTGGCAGCTCTCTCCAAAATCCAGGTCATCTATCAGTTCACCCATGATTCCATATTTCTTGGCGAAGATGGTCCAACGCATCAGCCCATCGAGCATTATGCAAGCTTGCGGGCAATTCCCCATCTTCATGTGATTCGTCCTGCCGATAATAATGAGGTAAAGATGGCATGGGTTGCTGCCTTGAGATATACCAAGGGCCCGACAGCGATCATTCTCTCTCGTCAAGTGCTGCCTGAACTTGCGGAGACGAAAGTCCATTTTAAAGATGGTCTTGGACGGGGGGGATATATTGTAAAAAAAGAGAGATCAAAACCTGACTTCACTCTTTTTGCAACAGGGTCAGAGCTCCATCTGGCTTTAGATGTCGCAGAGGAGCTTGAACGCCATGGGAAGGATGTGAGAGTGATCTCGATGCCTTGCTGGGAGATTTTCGATGCTCAGGACCTCCATTATAGAAATGCGGTTGTGGGAGGGGATCTTGGCAAGCGCGTAAGCATTGAGGCCGGGACATGCCTGGGCTGGCATCAATACATTGGTATAGATGGGATTCCCATTGCAATGGACACATTTGGGGCATCAGCTCCAGCAAGCGCCCTTGCAGAAGAATTTGGCTTCCAAACCGATGCCATCCTCGAACGCATCCTCACCTAATAATTAAACGCAAAGACCCAAAGCCGCAGAGCAAGAAAGAGGATTCTTTGCGTCTTTGGGTCTTCGCGCCTTTGCGTTTAATTAATTTCATATTCCATAGCGTGGCGCATCTCTTGTACGATGCTTTGCATCTGAGAGGGTTTGATGGGTTTTTTGGCCGTTGCGGTAAACATTTTCACCAGAAATTTTAGAGTAGAGTCATCTTCTGACTTACGGGGGATATAGTGAAAATGGACGTGAAAGACAGTCTGTCCAACCTCATATCCATTTTTTTGAAGAAGCAGATAGGGAGAAGTGCCGAAGACTTGCATAGCAGCTACATGCACTTTTTTAATGACCTCTGCAATCCTTGCGCTCTCCTCATCTGTCAGCATTTCAAAGCGTTCTACATGCCGTTTAGGGATCACAAGGCAGTGGCCGGGAAAGATGGGCTTATGGGTGTAGAGAGCTAAGACAAGCTCATCCTCATAGAAAGTTTGTGCATTTAAGACACCAGGATCGCAAAAAGCACAATATTCTGGAGGCTTCTCATTTGCCTTCGGACTTGGAGCAAATAGATACATTCCTCCAA
>Ga0207088_1058_pt1 | contig 21722 bp, 20 predicted proteins | sample Alteio_BWMinHeat_52_FD_153564 | JGI IMG/M metagenome (GOLD analysis project Ga0207088, IMG submission 153564) | Enriched cells from forest soil in Barre Woods Harvard Forest LTER site, Petersham, Massachusetts, United States -... | ecosystem: Environmental > Terrestrial > Soil > Temperate forest >... | reverse complement strand
CAAAGTGATTTGACCAACTTGGACGAATCGGAAGCATCTTCAATTAAAATAAATGACAAAATATGAGCTATCAGTTCAGGCGGGATTTGAGCAAAGGCCCCTGCTTTTGATGTATCAATTTCTTCGATTTGTTCGCTCTTTATATCTTTTTGCATTACCGAAACGGACTGCTTTTTTAAACATTTGTGGTCGGTATGTTTCATTTCCATGGCGTAGAGCGAGAAGCTGGAGACAACTATAAAACACGATATAGAAAACTTTATGATTTGAAAATTAATAGATAGCATCAAAATTCCTTTGCCCCTACTGGCCTCAAATCTATCTGATAACTCAAAACAATCCTGAGAACATGTGTATCATATTCTTACCAGTTTATTATAAACAGCCTGACACATAACCCCAACGATTACAACTAAGACAACAGACAGGAAATAAGCTTCATTCCGTACCTCTTTATAGCCTTGCATTCCCTTCTCACATGCCTCGTCTGCGCCCATTTTATCCTTGATTGTTTCAAATAAAGCATGGCAACGCATACCGTTTTGAGCATTGAGCTGTACTAAATACTGCATGTCTTTTTTTCTAACCTCAAGCCCTTTATCGAGCAATAGCTTAATCATCTCTGGAGATAGAGCAAAGGCAAGTGCTTTCAGCTTACAAAACTCAACCGAGGACGCACGCCAGTGAGAAGTGGTCCACACCGCCGATTCTGCTAGAAAATTTATATCAGCACCATTTTCTAAAAGAAGCTGCACAATCGACTTTAGATCTTTCTTTACGGCCAAAAACAGTGGTGGAAACATATAATCCGGAGTTTGCTTAAAAAGCAGCACATCACGATGATGACACATATTCACATTAATCTTGCTATCTTTTATAAGACGGCCAAGCAACTGAGGAGTAATGACTTTTTCAAACAACGTGCAGACAGATTTAAAGTTCTGCGCGCGACAAAGTGATTTGACCAACTTGGACGAATCGGAAGCATCTTCAATTAAAATAAATGACAAAATATGAGCTATCAGTTCAGGCGGGATTTGAGCAAAGGCCCCTGCTTTTGAGGTATCAATTTCTTCGATTTGTTCGCTCTTTGTATCTTTTTGAGTCACCGAAATGGGCTGCTTTTTTAAGCCCTTGCAATCAGGATGTTTTGTTTCCATGCCATAGATGGAAACATTGATTATGATCATACTGATAAAAAGGCTAAGATATTTTGCTCTCAAGGCATTAAGAGTGTGCATAATTACATCTCATTCGCACTATGCGTAATGCCACGGGCATGCAGAATAATTAGCACTATTATTCCAGCAAACATGACCGCCACAAAACATAGCGTCCCTCTAACACAATGTTTGGTTCTATACCCCTCAACACCTTTCTCAATACATCTATCAAGTCCTTCTTGATCAAAAATACCTGCCTGCGTAGTTGCTTGGATTAATATCTGGCTCATTGCATCATTTTTACCATGAGTCTCTATTGCACATACTATTGGATGCCATTTTTCCGGGTGATCTTTAAGAAGTAACCTTTTATCACCACAGTCAAGAAGCAATTGCACTACCATTGGTGAATGCAATTGCGCGGCTGCACATAATGGACCACGTAAATCAATATGTTGAGCTACTGGACTGCTTTGAACCTTTACCAGCTTTTTAAGCCATGAAAAAGTGTTTGCCTTAAACTTTTTATTTACAAGACGCAACTGAGCTAACCGATCAAGAGAACTGACAAATTGCCAACAATTGTGTTTATCGAGCAAAAAAGAAAAAATATACGCCACTACGTCATCAGAAAGTCTTAAAAACCCAGTGTCAATCTCGATGCTTTCCTCGTTTTTGATATCCTTGCAATTCAGTAGCTCAATAAAAATGCCCCCATCAGATGTTTTTTGATCTTTCGTCGCTTTCATGGCCTTGGATGTGTCAAATTCTTCCATCTCAATGCTGACATCATTGGGTAGCAAACGGTCTTTAAGAGCAGGATGTTTTGTGTCCATGCCAGCCAGAGTACCGCTCAATGCAATTGTAGCAATAAAAAGACTAATAAATCTTACGCTGGAACCTTTTGTCGTACTCATTGTGCCTCTCTCAAGTATTTTATTTTTTTTGAACCTGGCAATATTTTGTCAACAGCCTAAGCGACGTACGGAAAATAAATCAAACACCCAATAAGTCCCAAACCAAGAATACCTACGAAAATCCATCCTACAACTTGGCAACAGACTTTACCACCACGATAAGGACGCACATCCTCAAGCTCTCTTGTTGCTATAACTGCATCATTATGAGTTGTCTGAATAACTTCATTTTCTTCAATAAACTCTAAAGCTACGTAAGAGCAAGGGTCACCATTAAATTGGTCCTGTGACTGATCAACATCAATACCATTCTTTCGTAATAGATCAAAAGCCTCGCATGGTTTAATATAATGCGTGGCACCATATTTCCCAGAAAGTTCGTTTCCATCTGCCCCAGCCCTAATAAGAAAATTTATAAGCTGTTTTTGGTCTTTCTCAGCAGCATAATGCAACAATGACAATTCCGAAGGCGATGGCATCTTTTTCTTTACAAAAAATAATTTTTTAAATTTTAATGCATCAATCTTAATAGCTTTTCCAACAAACTTCGCAAACTCTTCAGACCCAATAATCTTGCTGAACTTTTTTGATACCCTGCGCAAGATAAATAATTCACGTAACGACTGGATAAACTCCTCCGAGTCTTTGCCTGAAAGAAAGCACAAAAAGATACGCTTAACCACTTCATCTGGTTGGTCGCCAAGGCTTTTCAGCGGTTTCTTAGCTTGACCAGTTAACTTTATGACTACATCAGATGAATCAGACCTCACGTCTTTCTGATTCAGTAACTTTGTTTCCATTGCGTAAATGTTAGTACTTAAGAAAAAAGTTGCGACTATTAAAAAAAATTTCATTAAATATTCCCGTTAATCCGAAGACCAATCGGAACGAATACCACCGCCAACACAACCCCCAAAATCATCACTAGAATACAGTTCTTTTGGGTCGATGTACTACACCAAGTACTCGCCTCTTCAAGCTCTTCTGTTGCTAAAACCGCATTATCATTTGTTGCCTGAATAAGCCTATTTGTAAGAGCATGTTTTTCACCAAATGCATGTGCTATATAAAACAAAGGCCCCCGACGAAGCCGGTCGCGTGGTTGATCGATATCGATACCAGCTGCCTGCAATAGGTCAAAAACCGCACATGATTTAACATAATGCATCGTGCCATATTCTCCAGAAACTTGGTCCACGTCTGCCCCGGCCTTAATGAGAAAACTAACAAGCTCTTTTTTGTCTTTTTGAACAGCATAATGCAAAGGGGAAAGCGACTCTAGAGAGCGTGCCTGTCGACCTATTTCAATAAACATTTTAAATCTTCTTAATTCATTGATATTAATCTCTTTCCCAACAAAACGCGCAAACTCTTTAGAAACAATAAGGGTATTAAATTTTTTGCATACACGTCGCACCTTAAATAGGTCCTGCAATGACTTAATAAATTCTTCAGCATTTTTATCAGATAAAGAGTATAAGAAAACACCGCCCCAAATTGCTTTTGGTTGGTCCATGATCTCTTCACCTTTTAATGCGTTGCTACCGGCTTTGACAATGGCACCTTTGTTCTCAGTACTCTTTTCATCGGGCTTCTCATCATCTAAACCAGTCAACTCTATTGCAGATGAATCATCAGATTTGATATCCGCCGTCGCCAAGGCTATGGCGGACTCGTCTTTCTGGTTCAACAGATTTTTTTCCATTGCATGGATATTGGCGCATAAGAAAAAAGTTGCGACTATTAAGAAAAATCTCATAATCGAGCCCTCAGAATGTGTTTGAAATTAATAATACTGACAACAAATCGGCTAAAGCACATCATGATAGCAAGCAAAATAAAAAAAGTAGAAACTAATCATATTTCATGAATTAACTCTTTTACCCGACAAAAAAAGACCTATTTTCTTTTGGCCCTGCGCGGGCAGCGGCTAGGGGGTGATTGCACACCCCCTAGCGACCCATGCCCCAGCGTTCCGCTGGACCGCGAACGCGTAAACTCACGTTGCAGCACGGTCCGCGCACTTGCGTGCTCGGCATGCGTGCTGACAATCGTTCGATTACGCTAATGGGGAAGATCAATTGATTAGAACAAAATGATCCAGGTAATTAAAAATAGATGTGGATCCCTATCAGCCCATTGGAGCATTGTCCGGCATGGCCGGCAATGCGGAGTTGGGCGTCTTTACGGTCCAGCGGAACCATCCTACGCTCAGGTAGCTACGGATGGCAAGCGCCAGGCCCCTGATCAGTTGCCGGCCCTGTCCGTCGTAGCCATGAGCCTTGCGAGGGCGTAGACGGATGCCCGGCATAAGATAAAATCAAATCTACTATCAGTTGCATGATTAATACCAAGATTTTTACCCAATACGCGCAATCGCCAACTCTTCCCACTTAGTCGTAAACGCCTGCGATATCTTATTCCGCTTCATACCCCACGGCCGCTGCGTACCCATCGCCGCAAAAAATACCGTATTGCTACCATATCGCGCATTAATTTTATCGACAGTTTGCATGAGCATTGCATGCGTCTGATTCGTATCACTGGGAACAAATAAATGAGCTTGTTTTTCTGACTCTGGCACCAGGCCAGAAACCATCACCCCGCATTTTTTATAGCGATAACCAGGCCGATACATCTGCTCAACCGCCAGGGTTGCGGCAGCAATTAATGTTGGGGTATAACATGTTGGTTGCAACTGCACAGAGACACTATTGGAATAATACGGTGCATCAGAAAAACGATTGGAGCTCATATAAACCTGCATCATAGTTGCACAGAGCCCATCTTGGCGCAGCTTTTCTGCCGCACGCGCAGCGTGCACTGCAATAGCCTCTTTTAACTCAGTGACGGCAAGTACCGGGCGACCAAAAGAGCGAGAGCGAATAATTGATTTTGGCGTTGGCTCATCATAAACATCGGTGATGCATGAAATACCACGTAGCTCCCACACCATACGCAGACCTCCAATGGTCATGTGCTTTTTTATCCACACATCATCACGCTGCGTCAGCGCCAGAGCTGTTAAAATACCGTAGCGCTTCAGCAAAGCTGTGTACGCACCGCCAACGCCCCACACATCATTCACCGGTGTGTGCTTAAGAAGCACAATGCGTGTTGGTTCATCAAAAATACCCACAATGCCACCAGCCATCTTTTTTGCTTGTTTGTTGGCAACTTTGGTGAGCGTTTTGGTGGCAGCAATGCCAATAGAAATGGGAATGCCCGTGTGTTGCAAAACGGTTTGACGCAAGGTTGTTGCATAATTCATCAGATTATTATGCTCAACTTGTCGCTGGGTAAAATGTAAAAAAGCTTCATCAATTGAATAGATCTGCACATCAACGTCAAAGCTTTCGAGTACCCGCATAACACGTGAAGAGAGATCGGCATACAAAGCAAAGTTTGAAGAAAGTACCGCAACATTATGTTTTTTGAAAAGCTCAGTGCAACGGAAAGCCGGCTCACCCATGGCAATGCCAAGGGCTTTGACCTCGTTAGAACGGGCTATAACACAGCCGTCGTTGCTGGAAAGAATGGCAACAGGGCGATTGCGGAGCTTGGGGTCAAAAACGCGTTCGCAGGAGACGTAAAAATTATTGCAGTCGACAAGGGCGTACATGGTGTTTTTGTTTCTCGAAGAGGGATTTATGGTACTAAAGGTCTTTTTTTAAGTTATGGGAGCCTAGCAGAATTGACCTTTTTTACAACGCTTTTTAACCTCTGTTTGTACTCAGCTTTTAAAACTTTATAAGTTTCTGTTATGCTATCCAATGAGGCACGTGCGCTGTAGAGTACTACGAAAAATATCCCTCTGGGATATTTAACAATGGAGAAAAATATGCCTACAAAAGCATTTAGAATGAAATATAAAGGTTACCAAGGACAGGCTGTCTATGATTCAGAAGCAAAGATATTCCACGGAGATGTCATCGGACTTGATGCGGTTATCACCTTTCAAGGTAAAACAGTAAAAGAGCTCGAAACAGCCTTCAAAGACTCAATAGATGATTATCTTGAATGGTGCGCAGAACGAGGCGAAAATCCTGAGCTCGGGAAAACCATCACACAGCAACCGCCTGCGTTGCATGCACAACATAAGTCACCACGCCCCAAATAGAAATCTGCATTTCAGCATCAAGCTTAACGGGTTGATAATCGGGATTTTCAGGGTACAAAAACCAATCACCATCTCGCTTTACCAGGCGTTTAACGGTAAATTCTCCATTGATCACCGCCACAACAATGTGATTACTTTTGGGCTCCAGTGCCCGATCAATAATCAAAATGTCCCCCGACTGAATTCCAGCCTTGATCATGGAATCACCAAAGGCCTTCATAAAAAACGTTGCTGCCGGATGTTTGATGAGATGTTCATTCAAATCAAGCTTATTTTCGACATAATCATCAGCCGGCGAGGGGAAGCCTGCCGGGACATGGCCGGACAAAAGAGGCAAAGGGCATTTGGTACGGGGTTCAAATTGGAAAAGAGTGGGATTTGGGTCAATTTCAGATTTACACATAAAAGCCTCATTTTCTTGTTAAAAGTGTAGGCAGGTTAACAAAAAAGCCCCTTTTTTGAAAGAAACTTAAATTAAATTAATATAATTGACTATTTGTTAAGATCTGATAGATTTAGCTTATAAGTAGACTATTTTTTTAAATACTAATTTTGGAGGATATTTTATGACTACGTTTAACAAGCTTCGCGTACTTTCAACCCTTCTCAGCCTTTTGCTTGGCTCTGCAACTTATGCTGCAAAAGCACCCCTAAACAAACAGGACGTCAAATCCAATGATGACAAAGAAGAAAAAGTAGCAAAGATAGAAAAAGCAGAAAACGCTGGCCGTGTAATTAACACCATTGTCGACAAAAATGACCTGGTTAACTTTGACTTCTCAAAAACCAATGACTTTGCTGATGGAGAGATTGTTGTTGTACATCGTAGAGATACAACCATCCGATACGCCAAAGTTCAATTGGATTATTTTACCGTGTCCTTTGGTAATGATGATAAAGAACCAAACTATTTCCACATCGACGCTATCGACCGCTTTTTGAATGGTGATAAGAGCAACAAGATTGGACAAGAAAAAAAATCTCCACGAGCTTTTGGTATCCAATTAAACAAGGCGGCACTTAACAGACGCCCAGCAGCAGATGACTTAGTCATTGTACAAATCGATGACAAGTGGCGCTGTGGAAAAATAGAAAATCAAATTGTCCTTCTTGTTGAAAATGACAAAGATTCCATCTACAAAGGAGCCCCCAAGAATTTGATTGGCAAATTGGTCATGCGGACCATCGGTCAAAATGCCAACGCCAATGACATAAAATCAGCAAGCTTTAATGAAAAGAATAACTTTGCTGATGGAGAGATTGTCATTATCCCAAGAGGTGCTCAAAACGTACTGAAATATGGTAAAGTTTGTCTCAATTGGTACCGCATATCCCTCGATAAAGACGGCAAGAATTATGACTACTATCCAGCTAACAAATTTGGCAAGGTCTATGGCAAAAAGAATCCTCTACCTAATAAAGATACAATCCCAGGCACAATCACTCAAGACAGCCCGCTTTTAATGGCACGCATTGAAGAAAAACCGGCCCCAGGTTACATGGTAATGGTGCCGGTAGAAGGGGCTGAGAACCTCTGGGTTTTTGGAAAAATTTGCGATGGAATTGTTATCCAGGTGGAAGAAAATGCACACAAATCTGCATCAGCAAAAGCTATCGGCAAGCTACCAGCAAATAAGCAATAAAGAAAGATTGATAAAATTCCAAGTGGAGCTCTTTTTATGAAAAAAATGGAAGGTTTTCTCATGATCAGTAACAGAAAAAAACTACTTCTGGCAGCACTTATTGCCTTAACCGGCATAACCGCCATCTCAGCTGCAAAACGTGGCGCTGATGGGCAAGACCCAGAAGATAATAAGCACGTTAATAAAAAACGAAAAGTGGACGAAAAAGAGATCAAAGAGCTTGCTCAAAAAAAAGAAGCTCTTGAATCTCTAATGCAAATCGAATTCGCACCAACTTTAAAAACAGAGCTTGAAAAAGCATGCAAGCAATATGGCCCTGACATGGTTAATCAGACCATTGCATATTATGACATTGGCGAAAAGCGTTTCTATAACATAACGCTTCTTCATAAAGCGGCTGGAACGGGGAATGCCAACTGCGTTACCGTACTTTGCCAGCACAATGCCAATGTTGATCAGCAAGCTCATCAAAATTTCACCCCCCTCCATCTTGCTGTAATTGGTAAAAGCCCAATATGTATAAGAATACTTTGTCAGCACAAGGCAAAGCTCAATCAAGAAGACGCTAGTGGAGCTACCCCACTATTCTGTGCAGCAGAAAACGGAGATATAGAGTGCGTAAACACTCTTTTAGAGTTTGGCGCAGATGCTAATAAAAAAAATAAGGGAGAGGACACACTTCTTCATAGATCCGTGAAGTATCCCAACATATTGGAAAAGCTCCTCGAGCATAAAGCATCTGTCAATGCGTTAGACGCAGACAAACAAACAGTCCTTCATAATGCCGCTTTATTTGAAACATTTCAAAGCGTTGAAATCTTGTGCCGATGGCATGCAAAGGTTGATGAGCCTAATTCAACAGGGTGCACGCCATTACATTACGCAGCGCGCTACACCAGTAACCAGAAGATAGTTGAAACTCTTTGCACATACAATGCAAAGACCAATGCCACTAACAATGAAGCAAAAACTCCTCTTCATCTAGCAATTGAATACGGCCGGGTGAGTCCTGAATGCGTCAGACGGCTTATTCTTTTCGGCGCAGATCCAACAATAAAAGACAAAGATCTTAAACTTGCCAAAGACTATGTCGTAACATGGGAACCGGAATTCGAAAAATACTTATCGGCTCTCAATCAAACCCCTGTTGGCTTGATCCCAAAGCGCAAGAATGAGATTGCGCAAGCTCTGGATAAAGTTTTTTCACCAAAGGAGCTCATCGCAATAATTAAAGATTACGATACCGTTGACCAAGAAGATTACGAAGAGCTCGGCATCACCAAAAAAGGAGATTCCGATGAAAAAAAATAAACTGCAAACAGTGCTCATTGCAGCACTTATCGCCCTGACAAGCACAACTGCTATCACAGCACAAAAACGTGGGGTTAATGGGCAAGATGCCGACGATGATAAACACATTGATAAAAAACCAAAAGTTAACGAAAAAAATGTAACGCAAGCAAATAATCAGCTTAAGATTGCGATAAGAAGCAACAACCCACAGATGCTAGAAGCAGCTATCGAGGCAGGAGCGCAGCTTATCCCCTTAAAAGATTCTTATTGCGAACTTTTTATCCCGCTCATCGAAGCCGTTTATCAAGGCCATAATGACTGCACCAAGCTCCTCATCGAGCATGGAGCGGATATTGATTTCCAGGATGCTGATGGCAAGACAGCTTTACATTGGGGTATAGCACAAGATCGCGCAGAAGCTGTTAATCTTCTGCTCATAGCAGGGGCTGATGTTAATAAACAAGACGAAGATGGGAATACGCTACTACATAAGCATTATTCTCCCGCAGATAGATATGCTCGTCCGTTAATAATTTACGGCGCAGATGTAAATAAAAAAAATACCGCTCAAAAAAGCCCTATGGATTTTATTGGGACCACATGGATAACTAATAATTTTAATAATCTCATAGCACTGCGAGACAAGCTCCCCAATAAAGCTAAAGAAAAGCGGTCCCTATTTCTTGAAAAAGCACTAGACCCATTGCTTATTAAAGTTCTTATTACCATCGTTAATCAGTATATTTCAGGTGAAATAGGTGATGTATACGACTACAACTCAAAATCAGCGTGCTGGGAAGAAAAAAATCTCAAATGACAAACAAACTACAAACATTACTCATCGCTGCACTTTTTACCCTTGCATGTACAGCACCAACATGGGCTCAGAAGCATAAAGCCGCTCAACAGGATCAAAAAGATCTTGTTGAAAAAAAGCTACCATTGCGGATCTTATGAAAATCGACCATGCTCCAACGTTGGAGGTTGAGCTCAAAAAAGCAATCAAAAAATGGAGAAGGGCGTGATAGAACAAATGCGACCATTTATTGGCCTTATCCCAAAGCGCTTGGTCATCATCGCTCGGGAATTAAATGAATTATTACCCACCGTTATCATCGTTATTAAAACATACGATACGGTAGGAGAAGAAGATTACGAAGAGCTTGGCATCATAAAAAAATAAGGCGCAAAAAAATGATTACGGAAATGTTGTGTGATATTTTGCCATTAGTGTTGATCGAAATCATTAAAGAGTGTGACACGGTGGGGGGAAAAGAAGATTATGAAAACGAAAGCCTTGATTGCTGAGAATATAGAATGATAGGCTCCTACCTCAAACTAATATCTTTAAAATAACAAATTTGAAGGGGGATCTTACCATGCAGACAAGTCGCAGAACTTTTCTTAAAACAGCATTCCTCAGCCTAACTCTATCCCTCTGCTCACTCTTCAATCTCAAACCCGTTGTAGAACTCAACCAGATCAAAGGCATCTTTACCGTCTTCAACCCTGAGTTTTCCTACCTCTCACCCCTCCATGGCCGCATTTGGTTTGACCAAAAGGTCATCGAACGCATGCACCGCCACGGCAATGGTGATGACGCTACTATAAAGCTGCTGCGCCAGCTCTTTGTCCAAACCCCAGGCAACTTTGACGTGCCAAACAGCGATAAGCAAATTACCAACCTGTTTGATGCTGCACTCATTGGTCAGCTCATTAATGTTATTGGTGAGTTTAAGGGACCAGAGAAGGATATTAAAGGGGCCGGAAAACAGGAGTTTAAACATGATGAAAAGTGGGAGCTACTCTGCGCCAAGCAACTTGCGGATGTCATGACCAAAAGGCTCACAGAAAATAATGCAGCAAGCACAAACTCACTCATCACTAATTTTTTTAAAACCTATAATGATTTGCGAAAGCAATACGATGATAAAAGTAAACCCATAGACCCCACAAAGTTGACGGATAAACAGCTAGTAGGAGAACTCAATAAAATCTCGCAGCAGCTTGAAAAAGAAAAAAATGGCTTGGCGCAAGAAAAGAAAGATACAAAAGATATCGAAGCAAAGACTCAGCTCATTGACAAAATGCTCAACCTTGATGCAACGCGTAAAGCTGATTTAGAAAAGATTAAAGAACGAACAACGATGATAAAAAAAAGGGGTAAAGATCTTGACACCATAGCCCTTCTCATTGTCCAATCCCTCCAAGAATGTGGCTACTTTGACGCCGACTCTACCAAAGCACTCTATTTACCCTACACCACTCATACCCTTTTACTCGCCTTTCTTGACCGTAGAGCTCAATCTCGCAACGATTACCTTACCTACTTCAATCAGCTCAATGACAAAGTCTTTGCAGCAAAAATCGATGAAAAGCAATGGGCTAGTGATCGTTATGATGAAAAAGACAGTGAGGTATTAACTAAAAAACTATTCATTGAGTTCACGGGTATAGACTTTACATACTTCATAAAAGATCTTGAATCAACTGCTTATGCAATCTACACCGATACAATTAAAAAAGGTGAGCTCCCGCCATTTGCTCGAGACGGTTATGTTCACTACTCGTTAGCATATTTTCCAAATTGTTTTGATAACACCATGCGCAATATCATCAACACCGTTGCCTACGATCCGAAAAGCAAAACATTTAATCTGGAGAGCTCGCTGCCCAAAGGGATTGATCGAAATGGCATTAGCCCCCAGGCAGCCACCTATTTTAAATCTGAATTTGCAAAGCCATCATTGGTTGAAGATTCCAAGGCACACCAAATTGCCATTGAGTTGGTTTCCAATATCCCAGGGGTCATGTACGTGCGTCGAATTCATCAAAATAAAGTGACTGTGGCCCGAGGATACCCTTATCCAATCACCGAACTATTCATTCATGGCATTACGCCACCAGCGCTGGAAGCCGTCAAAAAAGACGTAAAAGATGACAAAAAAGATAGTGATAAAAAGGATATAAAAGAAAAAAAAGAAGAAAAAGATCTGCCTGCAAAAAAAGATCACGTCTTCAACAAGCAAGGCATGAACTACGTCATCGTCCCTTCAGAGGGTAACCAGCTGTGCGAAATGCTGCCAAGCCTAAAAAACCTTATTGTTACGCTGAACTATCTCCTTGGACTCGGGTTATTTGACATCTCAGACCCAAAGATCTATTGGGCTGAAAATTTTAATACCACCTACTTTCCACAATTATGCGAGAAGCTTAATTGGAAAGCACAGCTTGAAAAACAAGAACTCGATGCTCATGATCGGACCAATACAATAGACATCACCACAGATAGCGGACAGCGGTTTAAAATTACACTAGCCCCATCTCATGGCTCAGTAACTGCACTGGTTGCACCACCAGAATCGGAATTTATAAAACATATTTCATCAATAATTCAGACATTCAATACGAAAGATTTAAGTCCCCAGGCGTGGCTTAATTATTATGATCTACGCGCATTGGTCCCTGAAGATAAACGCTTTAAACAAAAAATGCCAAGCGCTATCCAACAAGAATATTTTTTATCTGATTTAGACCAAGACGTTGTAAAAATGCATGCTTTCAATAGTTTACTCGACGAACTCACTGAGTATCCTCAATTAAGTGGGCTTGCGATTAAATTTGCCAAATATCTTATCTGCTTGGCAGGGGATAGGGCAGTGATCAAAGACAGAATATTTCGTTCGATAAACCGCAACAACAAAAAGGCATTATTTGCATCACTTGTAGACTGGGAGGATGAAAAAGATGCATTACTAGAAGGGCTCAAAAAACAAAATATTGATGATAAAAAAGCAACTGAAACTATTGATAAAATCGAGAAAGATACAGAATACCCTTGCCTTTCTTATCAACAAATGCTTTGTGAAATAATTATAGAAAGCTTGAATTTTAATCTGTACAAATATGTCATACAAATGACAAAGAAAGATCGAAGCAATGCAATTCTTGAAACAACGTTAAAGGCAATTGATACTACTCTTAATACTCTTAATTGGGAAAAAAAACTCACAGATAACTCCAAAATGCGCTTAATAACCTTTTTTAGAACGTATCTTAATAACTTTAAGCAGTTAATTACAAGCAATACTTACGAACAAATTACCTATAAAATTATCGAAAGCATTGTTGCAACAAAAGAGATTGATCAGGAAAACTTTGAGTACCTCTTTACTATAAACTATCAAAAATACTACTGGCCAATAGCAATTCAAATGAAAAAAGATGAAAAATTTCATACAAAAATGTACCAAGAGCTCATCAACCCAAAGCACAAAGCAATTGCTATCGAGTTTGTACGGCAAGCCTTATCTGAAGGTGAATTTATTGATGAGCAGCTACCTAACATCATTAAGACCCAAGAACTTGAATCTACCATTGTGCCCGCAAGATATGAATATGAATTACCTACAACCCTCGGCGCCCTTGTATGCAAACACATTTTTAGGAACTTTTCCTACTACAGAAAAAAGGAAGCGCTCATGCGCTATCTTCTTGAACAATCAGACCCTGAGAATATTCTTGCAATCGCATCTTATTTTTCATATGAACTAACTCAGGTATACTCAGAAGCAGCCCTTGACATGGTCCAGTTTTGCATAACATTTCTTGAACGAAAAAAACATATCATTCTCTATTCTCAGCACCATGAAATATATGGAAAAATGCTCAGCAACATTGCTTCTGCAATTATCAAACATAAGCTCTATGAAAATAGAGCCTCGCTTGAACAGTTTTGCATTAAACATCACATAATCTCCGAGTATGAGTTACCAATGCTTTTACGGGCGAGCGAAAGAAGCCGAGCCCTTCTCAGTCAACTTCTCAACAAAGGTCTCGACCCCTCGCACGTTCACGCAGAACACTCGATAACGAACTCCGCCACTCCCTTTACTTCTTCTGTCTGTTTTATCATTAACAACTCTGACCAATCCTTTTTGGGCAAAAAGATGAAATTAGTTGAAAATGCCCTTGAACAGATATTACAAGACAAAAAAGTGAGTGCTCTCTGGTGGGTTACAAAAGGCATGTCCATTGCAAAAAGCATAGCGCAGACAGAAGATCAGATCTGGAAAAAGAGCCCTGTCTTTAAAGCGTTTATAATGAAAGTAATAAATTATAAAACTAAAGATGCTGACCCTCTGCAAGAGCAAATCTTGCAGAATGACCCAACGTTTTTTGATGAAGAGAAACCTGAGGAGAAGAAGAGCTAGACTTTTTTAATCATCATCATCATGGTCCCAGCAGTTCGTTCATTGCTCTTGCGTTTTTCAATGGCATAAACAAGTTGTGCTAAGGCCCAAAAACAACCCTTTGCCAGAAGCATTAGCGGGCCTGAAAGAGCTCGGTAGGCCAACCGAATTGCAGCCGGTAACTTGCGCGAGCCAATCAACCGCGCATCAAGTCGTGATATAGGATAAAACCAGCGATTATAAACTATCGATTTAATTTTATGGCACTCGAAGCCATGCCACTGCACTTTAAAACCATGAGCGGCTAGCAACGTTTTTAGCTCGCCGAAAGCATAGTGTTTATGGTGTCCCCATGGCTGGCGCTCATGCCACTGCGGGCTTTTTTCAGCTGGGCCAAGCGCGGTAAAATTTGGTGTTGTCAGAAAGATGGTTCCATTCTTTGTAAGAACCGAGTACAGATGCTGCAAAAAAGCAGGCACATCTGATGGCGGAATGTGCTCAAAGACTTCAGCGAGTAGAATAAAATCAAATGTTTTATGCTGCGTATTAAATTGAGGGGTGAGCTCTTGCAAAAGCCCTTCATGCAACTCAAAGCGGCCATAATGATTTAAAATCGGCTCCCAGGCATGTTTGTTTGGTTGCACTTCAATCGCTGCCCCCTGGTTGCAGCCTGTGCGCAATAAAAGCAGGCTCAAGCGACCGTCGCCGGCGCCGATGTCAAGAAATGAACGCGGTTTTGCCAGCGTTATGGCATTTTGAAGGTGATCGAGCCAGTAGCGAATGGCATAGTCGGGTAGGCGGGGTGAAAAACCGGCACAAACGTTGCCCTCTTTCCAAAGTTGCATATAAGCGTTGTAGAGCTGCATTTCTCTCTCCTGACTTCAAAATATTTTTTTTTACCCGTTGCACCAAAGAGTAAATGTTGCAACAACTGTTGCAACATTATACACAATGTGATTACAGAGTAGAAGAAGCCCTTAGCCTGCTTTGGATCATTAGAATGGGATTATCCTATAAAAGTCGCACCAGCCGACGCCCCTACTACGCCCAGGTGACTTCGAAGGGCAAGCAAGGCTATGGCTGGCAGGCAGCTGGTGCGACTTTTGCAAAAACAATCAATACAACTCCAGATTAATCAAATTAGCAAGCCATGCTTTGATAAAACAAACATGAACAATACAATAAAACGTAAAAAAGGCGGGATTCTCAGTTCTTGAAAATCCCGCCTTTTTTATATGCATATCAGCTATTTAATTATTTTTTGGTAAAAAAAGGCAAACAATTATATCCAACCATCTTCCCTTCTTTAAAAATGCTTATTTCATAGGCATCTCTTACACTAGAGCGAACACTATAATTCTTACGCTCTAAAAAATTTATTAGTGCTTTAAATTGATCTATCCACGTTGGATAAGTTAGAGCTAATCTCTGGAAAAAACTTTTCTTGTCGTGTTCCTCAGTATCATGATAACCATGTAATACATTCAAAACACCCGCTATTAAATCTAAATTACCATTCGCAAGCAATTTCTCAAACGCAAGAATATTTGCCCTATACTCTAATTGCCTACGAACATAAACATCGCTCAGCATTCGAACTTTCTTAGCAAAGGTTGTTGCATGTATACCTGATATGTATGAAAGAAAACGTTCTGCCTTAGCGATTGCAAGAACGTACTTTTGACTAGCGTTATCATACATATGTCCAAATTCATGATAGATCACAAATTTACCCCAATCTTGTATTTTGCACTGACTCTCTTTTAACGCTATTGTTTTAAATACAGATTCGCAGTGACCATCTCTCAAATCGCTTTCATGCAACGGTATTATTGTTATATCTTTAGGATCAAACTCATAATCTTTAATTGCTTCATGAACCATTTTCATAGTTTCGGGTGATAATTGATCCCGCAACCATGGCAATTTTACTTTGGGTACAAAGTCTTTACTCATCTTTTTTTGATCGCCAACAAAAGGTATCCAGTGTTTTTTAAATAATGAGGTTTTAGGCATTAGCTGCAAGTTAGGCTTTAGCTGCAAGCATGTCAACAAGTTAGAACCTAAGCCCAAATTTAAACCACTCCTTTGTAGCGACCTCACCTTAAGTCTGAGCCCATTGAGTTTTGCCATCGCTTCACGGGTTAGAAAATAATCTATAACTATCTTATCTTCATCAGATTGTTCGAGATTTTGCAGGCAAAGTGCAATTATCCTTTCATGATCAACTGTTTCAAGGTCTAGACAGCAATAAGTGGTTGGCTTAATTTGTTTACCTTGTAGAAATGCATCATATTCATCTTCTTTTAAAACCCACAAAATAAATCTGTCCTTTTGTAATAAAGTTGATACCTTGTAATTCTTGCTTTTTAGAAACTTGCGTATCTTATTAAATTCTTCTAATAAAACAAGGGGTTCCGCTTTACATTCTTTGCCATTAAGAAGATAATTACCAAACAAAAACCCCAGGGCACCAGCTATACTCCCCAGTTTGCCTTTTGCAAGCAGTTTTTCTATGGCACGCATTAATACGCTAGATTCTGTTTGCTTATTTACAGAAACATGATCCAATTTAGTAGATTCATCTAACTTTTGACGAATTTTTTCATCTTGAAGTGCACAATTAAAGTAAATACTAAACTCAAACCATGGAGTTTGAAATATCTCTTCCTCGAGCACTAATTGTATCTTTCCATCAGCGTTTACCGAATCAGCAGATTTGTTCGCATCAGAAGAAATCACAACTGTAACGTCTTTAGGATCATACCCAAAAGACCGCGCAGCCTCATGAACCATTTCTAAAACCTTTTCAGATACTTTTCCATCTGAATCCTTTGCCGCTAATTCAGACTCTTGGTTAGATACCTCCTGCTTCTGATAAGACATTACAGGTTCCTGTTCAGGCATATTTTTATCTTTTGTCAGCAAGCTTGGCCAAATACCTTTGAAATCACCTTTCTTATTCTGTTTATTTATGCCATCAAAAGCAAATAAAGAACGTCCATTAAACAATGAATCTCCAACCTTTTTTTGACCACCAACAGAAGGTATCAATTGGGTCTTAAACAATGGAGTCTTTGTTTGCAAGCAAGTCGGCATTTGCAAGCATGACAGCGTACTATTACCAAGGCCTAAATTGGGTCCCGCTCCAAAACGTAACCCACTTTTCAGCCCGCTATTCTGTAGCGATGTGGTCAAGGATCTGAACGACCTGAGCATTGCATCAAGCTGCAGATTGGTGCTTACCAGTGAGATAAAAATAATTGAACGTAAAAACTTCATAATATAACCTCCTGCTGCCCAGCTCTATTTGAGCATATTTGGGCAATTTAAAATTAAACAAATAAAACAATGGGTATTGCTAACTGTAATACTTGTTTTTGTTTTTGGCAAAAATTATTTAAAAAGCGACATTTTTTGATGTTTTTTGAATCTTGGCCTCCAAATATGATGCTTAGTAGTTAAAGAGACACCTTGATTTGAATAAAATCGAATGTTTTATGCTGCGTATTAAATTGGGGGGTAAGCTCTTGCAAAAGCCCTTCATGCAACTCAAAGCGGCCGTAATGATTTAAAATCGGCTCCCAAGCATGTTTGTTTGGCTGCACTTCAATCGCTGCCCCTGATTGCAGCTTGTACGCAATAAAAGCAAGCTCAAGCGGCCGTCACCAGCACCAATGTCGAGAAATGAACGGGGCCTTGCTAGCGTTATGGCGTTTTGAAGCTGATCGAGCCAGTAGCGGATGGCATAGTCGGGTAAGCGGGGTGAAAAACCGGCGCAGACGTTGCCCTCTTTCCAAAGTTGCATATAAGCGTTGTATAACTGCATTTTGCGGTTCCTGGCCTCAAAAGTGCCTTAGCTTTGCTTTGCTTTTTTACGAACTCTTTTACTCTTTTTATCTTCGGTTATTTCAGTTTTTTCTAGCTCTGCTTCAATTTCTTCAATCGAAGGAAGCTTTCCCTTAAATTCTTTCGGTAATGATTCAACTAATTTGGTGGTATAACTTGCTATACCAATGGGTTTATTAATATCTCTTAATGCATATTCTGCTACATAGTTATCTTTTGATCTGCACAATAATAAACCGATAGAAGGCTGATCTCCTGGGTGTCTTAATAAACTGTCAACAGCTGAGAGGTATAAGTTAATTTGACCTAAATTTCTTGAATCAAATTCTTCTGCTTTTAATTCAATAACAATATAACACCTCAAACTCAGGTGATAAAAAAGCATGTCAATAAAAAAATCTTTACTGCCAATTGTTATGGGATATTGTCGCCCAATAAAAGCAAATCCCTGCCCCAATTCCAATAAGAATTTTTGTATGTGCGCCATCAGGCCCAATTCAATTTCTCGCTCTCGTGCTTTTTCATCGATAGTTAAAAAATCAAAATTGTAAGGATCTTTAAGCGATTGCTGAGCAAGGTCTGAATTGGGCTCAGGCAAAGTTGCTTTAAAATTGGTAATAGCTTTCCCCTGCCGACTATATAAATCCGATTCAATCCACATGGTGAGCGTTGCCCTGCTCCAGCCATTTTCTAGGGTTTTGTTGGCATACCAAAGTCGTTGTTTGCCATCCTGAAGCCTTTCTAGCAGAGCAACGTTATGACCCCAGGGTATTTTTGCAACAGCTGTTGCAACATTTTGGTCAGTGTATGTTTCTGCAAATTTTCGCATATAACGTAGATTTCTTAAGGAGAATCCCGCAATACCAGGAAAGGCTTTTTCTAAATCACTGGCAAGCTTTTCCACAACTTTTGCGCCCCAACCTTCAAGTTGAGTTTTTTCTGATAATTCTTTGCCGATTCTCCAATATAATAAGGTTAATTCTTTTGTTATGGACAACGCCGCTTTAAGTTGCGTTTGTAGAATATCTGTCTTTATATGCTCTAAAAATTTTGCATATTCTTTAGGCGCTAGATTATCATCTTGTTTTATGGGATTTTTATTTATTTTTTTTATTTTTGACACAATTTCCTTACGTTTCAACATGATTATCAAATTGTCGCACCAGCCGACGCTAAAGCTATGGCCAGCAGGCAGCTGGTGCGACTTTTATGAAAACAATCAATACTACGACTAGATCAATCAAATCGACAGATTATTCACAACACCTGTTTACACATAATAGCCCAAATAATTGCCCTCGAACATAATGTTGCAACAGCTGTTGCAACATTATACACAATGTGATTACAGAGTAGAAGAAGCCCTTAGCCTACTTTGGATCATTAGAATGGGATTATCCTATAAAAGTCGCACCAGCCGACGCCCCTATTACGCCCAGGTGACTTCGAAGGGCAAGCAAGGCTATGGCTGGCAGGCAGCTTATGCGACTTTTGCAAAAAAAATCAATACAACTTTAGATCGATTAAATAAACCAGCCATTGCTGACAGAAAAGCCATAAACTCATAAAATATTCAACAAAAAAGCGGGGTCCTCGTCAATTAAGAGACCCCCTCTTTTTTAATGATTTTACACGATTTTCTTCACCATTCAAATAGGCTATATCTGCAAGGATTTCACCATCCTTAAACATTAATACATGAATTTGCTTTCCCATGGTAACAGTAGTCACACCATACCCCTTGTGGTTAAGAAAGTCTTTTACACTGTTGAATTCCTCTAATGAGGTTGGGTGATCAGAATGCCCTCTATATGCTTTTCCATTAAAATAATATTCGTTGAATTTCACGAGCAAATAATGTGCGATCGGACCAGTTTTTTCCTTCGCAAGCAACTTTTCAGTAGCAAGCAGGTCTGCTCTGAATTCAGCTTGTTCATGTGCTATTTGCATAGCCTTTTTATAGGTAATCAAACAAAACATTATTGTCAAGGGCAACACCATGATAAAAACAGGTAATGAAAGCCCCATAACAACTGAAGCACCACATGCAGCTGCTACTAGTTCGCTTTGAGGACAAGCAGCCCTTACTTTTTGAGAGGCCTTGTCATACATGTGCGCAGCCTCATGATAAATAGCATATTCTCCCCACTGCGGTATATTGCACTGACTTTCTCTTAATGCAATTGTCTTGGTTTCAGAATCGCACCAACCCCCAGAATCCGCGGTTTCATCCAATGGGATTACTTTTATATCTTGAGAATCAAGCCCAAAATCTTTGAGCGCCTCATCAACAACTTTCATAGTCTCTGGCGATAATTTTTCAGGTTGTTTTGCTGTTACTTTGGGATCAAACTTCAGCTCTTTTTTGTCTTGCAAAAACACAGAAAGCTGTGCACTGTCCAGAGGCTGTCCTCTTTTATGCTTTTCCTGCAGCCATTTTTGCCAACTACCAGTCCCTTTAAATGAATGTTGCCCACTGTAACTTATAGCTTTTTTCTGTTGCCATGTTTGCAAACCTTGGCTATAGCGAGTGATGACATAATTTTCAGCTTCAACAAAAGCCGTATGATCATTCCACGTGTGCATCAAAATACCCGTGATAAAACACGACAAAATCCCCACGATAAACCACATTTTTTTATCTTTGTTGTCAGTTTTATTATGCATATGTCCAAACATTCTGTGGAAGGCAAATGCGCCATGGTACGGTATTCTACAATTAGTTTCTTTTAACGCGATTGTCTTCGTTGGGGAAAATTGGTCCCGCAGCCATGGCAATTTTACTTTGGAAACAAATTTTTCGTCCACCTTGATTTGACTACCAGCAGAAGGTACCAAGTGGTTCTTAAATTTAAAAAGTGGGAACTCTGACTTTGTTTGCAAGCATTTCAACAAGCTAGAACCAAGGCCTAAATTTAGCCCACTATTTTGTAGCGATGAAACCAGGGGCCTGAGCGATCTTAGCATTCCGTTGAGCTGCAAACTGGTGCTTACCAGTGAGATAAAAATAATCGAACGTAAAAACTTCATATAATCCTCCTATTTATTCTTCATTCAGATTATTCTTATTCAGATAGTTTTTGCCCATTTTTTTACTATACAAACTCAAGTCTGATGATTGAGCAACAATTTTATCCTCTTTCAAAATCACGACTTGATATTCTTCTTTATCATTATCAGCCTTAGTTTGGATAGAATAACCCCTACGCTCTAAAAATCCTTTTATTTTATTAAACTCTTCTAGTACTGTAGGATAATTCACGTTATTTTTATAACGCTTTCCCAAGCGACTATACAAATAAAATAAATCAAACAAAACAGCCGCTATGCTTCCCAACTTACCTTTAACGAGCAATTTCTCCGTAGCAAACAAGTCTGCTCTAAGCACAGCCTGCTTAACAGCATATGGCTGACACAACTTAGAAACCCCCACCATTAACCATAATCTCCCTACCCAAGAAGAAACATCAGCACCCAAAATCAAATCCAAAATTCCTAACCCAACTACCACAGCTCTGCCCATCATTTTATAAAAGTTTATCTTG
>Ga0207088_1060_pt1 | contig 21818 bp, 17 predicted proteins | sample Alteio_BWMinHeat_52_FD_153564 | JGI IMG/M metagenome (GOLD analysis project Ga0207088, IMG submission 153564) | Enriched cells from forest soil in Barre Woods Harvard Forest LTER site, Petersham, Massachusetts, United States -... | ecosystem: Environmental > Terrestrial > Soil > Temperate forest >... | reverse complement strand
GCGGGACTTTCGATGGGCGGATCAGAGTCTCTGCTGACTGGACTGAACAATATCGACAAGTTTGCCTGGATTGGCGCGTTCAGCTCGGGCGGCATTCCCGACGACTTTCAAAAGGATTTCCCTAGCCTCGACGCGAAGGCGAACCAGCAGCTCCGCTTACTTTGGATCGCCTGTGGTACCGAGGACCGGCTGATCACAGTGAACCGCAACCTGCGGGAGTGGCTGAAGACGAAAGGCGTGCAGCACACCGACATTGAAACGCCCGGGATGCACACATGGATGGTATGGCGAAGAAATCTGGCGGAGTTTTCGGGGCTGTTGTTCCGATAGCAGTCTTAGCGCCGGCGCCTCGCCGGCGCTACCTCTCTACGGGACGTTGACCTTCTCTCGATTCTCCGCCGGCACATAGTTCACCGCGGCCGTGCGCTCCAGCTTGTCCCACGCGAACTTGCGGCCTTCCAGCGCGCGCTTCAGGGTCTTGAACAGCACAATCGAAAATAGCTGGCGGTAGGCGAAGCGCTGCAGCCAGACCTGGCTGAGCAACCACACATCTTCTTTGTCACCGGGATGGGCGCGCTCTAGCGCGAAGGCAATCGCCGAGGCGATGAAGTCGATCACCAGGAACGCAAAGAAAAACAGCACGAGCTTGTGGAAGTCGGCGGGATCGGTGGAGTCGGGGTGGAAATGCTTCTGGACGTAGTACCAGATCGTACCCACAGCGAACATGATGTCGATGAGCGGCGAGACCAGCGGCAACAGGATCTGGAAGATCACAATGTTGGGCAGCGCCACCCATCCCAGCGGCCCTTTGCGGGCGACAACTTTACGATGTTTATAGACGGCCTGCAGGATCCCGAAGGACCAGCGGAAACGTTGGCGCATCAAGGCGTTGGCGTTGGTGGGTGCTTCGGTGTAGGCAAGTGCCATGTCTTCGTATTCGACCCGATATCCCCTGCGCAGCAGAGCCATGGTGAGATCGGCGTCTTCGGCGACGGTGTCGGTGTGGTAGCCTCCGGCCTCGCGCACCGCCGAGACGCGCCATGCGCCGATGGCGCCGGGCACCACGCTGACTGCGCCTAGCACATCTAGGGCGCGGCGCTCGAAGTTCTGGCTGGTGATATATTCCAGGGCCTGCCAGCGCGTCCAAAGATTCACGCGGTTGCCCACCTTGGCGTTGCCCGCGATGGCTCCAACCTTGGGATTGATGAAGTGGGGCACCAGGCGGGCGATGGCGTCGGGAGCGATGATGGTGTCCGCGTCAATTCCTACGAAAAGTTCAGCGTCGTCAATGTGTTCGATGCCGTAGTTGAGGGCCTCGGCTTTGCCGGAGTTCTGCTTTCCGAGGATCAAGACTTTACCTGCAGCGGCTTCGCGAGCGAAGGCGTTGCGCGCAACTTCAAGTGTGCGGTCCTTGGAGCCATCGTCGATCACAATCACGCGCAGATTGGGATAGTCCGAATTGAGCGCCGCACGCACGGTTCGCTCGATGACTTTTTCTTCATTGTAAGCCGGAATCAGCACCGCAACTTTCGGGTTGTAAGAAGCGATTTCCGCGGGCCTGCCGAAAATCTTCTCGTGCACGCGGTCATAGACCGCCGCCGCTCCTATAAAAATCAGGCGCCCGGTCATGAGTAGATCGCCCACCAGAAAGATCCAGGTGATGCCGATGATCCCGGCGTCGAACAGCCAAAAGCCGAACCGGTCGAGCCGGGCGGCCCACAACTCGCCCGCAGGCAAGGGGGACATCACGTCCGCTCTGGTCTTGCCCAGCAGTCCGTAGACCGGTGCAATTTCATACCCTCGGGCGCGAATGCCGTCGATGATCATGGGCAAGGCGCGCACGGTTTCGGCGCGATTTCCGCCGCCGTCGTGCAGCAGAACGATGTTGCCGCAACGCAGATTGTCCTGGCGGCAGGGTGGCAGGTGGGACAGCACGTACGACGAAATCTTCTCGGCGGAGGGATTCCCGCTCCAGTCATCGGGATCGATCCGATTCCCGACAGTGATATAGCCCATTTCCTGCGGAATCTCGAGCGGGCGTACCTGGTCGGCCGTGTCAGGTTCTTCATCGATCGCGTAGGGCGGCCGCATCAGCGTGGTCCGGACTCCAAGCAAACTGGCAAACAGGCGCTCGGTGAGATTCAATTCCACCTTCATGTACGCCGTGGAGATGTTGCTGACGTCGGGATGAGTGAAGGTGTGGTTCCCGATGGTGTTGCCTTCTTCGTAAATCCGCTTGGCGATACCGGAGAACTTATCCGTTTGGATGCCAATCAGAAAAAAAGTTGCGTTCGCGTGCTTCTCTTTGAGTACGTCGAGAATCTTTGGAGTCCACTCGGGGTCGGGACCGTCGTCAAAGGTGAGCGCAACCCTATTCGGGCTATAGCCGTAGCGTCCCACGCGGTAAGGCTCGGGCAAGGTTTGAAAGACCTCGTCGGTGATGAGGTGGCTATTCACGTCGATGGTCAGATCGCGACTGCCATGCAGGGGCTTGGTCTCGATACGCAAGATTTCGCCCTGACCCTCCATGTCCACTTCGGCTCCGGGCGGGACGTCGCGAAGTTTGTCGGTCGCCCCGGAATCCCCGGGCACGTCCCAGACCCTCCACAAGGAGCGGTCTTCGCTGCCGAGTCGCCACAGGGCGAAGGTCTGGATGCCAACACTCTGCGCGGATCGCATGTGATTCAGCGCCGTCACCGCGTCGAGGAACCAGATGTCGTGCCGCAAACTGTTTTCATCGAGGTAGCTGAAGTGCGGATTCATCGCGTCATCATCGAAGTTGACGTCTTCCTCGGAATCGCGCGCCGCCAGCCATGCCGACTGCGCCGTGACCGGAGAGTCGTGCTCCTCGGGCGGGAGGTTCCCTTGCTTCGGTTTCTGCACCCAGTCGTAGCCATAGTTGGCGATTGCGCAGATGATCTTTTGCTTCGGTATTACCTTTTCGGCAAAATTCAGGTTCTGGACGAACCAGTCTTGCGAGGCCACGGGCCCGGAAGCCGCTCCTGGATAGTGCTCGTCGTAGTTCATGAGCACGACCCCGTCGGCCGCCGACGCGATCGCCGGGTAATCGTATTCGTTGCTGTGCGGCGGCACCGCCACGTAAAGCTTCATGCCGCGGGCATGAAGGTCTCCAGACAATTCCTTCAAGAGCTCGACATAGCCGGGCTGGCCGCTGGGAGGAAAGGCCTCAAAGTCGACCATCAGGCCCCGGTAGTGGCCGGACGCGAGAAACTGCGCCGTTTGCTGACGGAATAGCGCTCGCGCATTCGGATCGTTCAGGAAACCAACGATGTCCCCAATCCAGTTTGCGCCGTCGGAATTGTTCACCATGGGGAAGACCTCCATGGCTGGATCTTCCGTCTTCAGAAACGGCATCACGCGGTCATCGACTGGGAGAACCGTGCTGCCCTGAACGACATCGAAATATTTATTGGTTTGATCGTCGACGCCCTGAAGTTTTCCATCGGCAGTGAGCACGTGCAGCCAGTCGGGATAGAGAATGTCGATCTGGTGGACGTAGGCGCGCAGTGATGAAAAGCTGGCTGCGTCCCAGGGCACGTAGAAGGCCGCGCGAATTCCTTCTCCCTGATTCAGCGTGACTTGCGATGCCGCCAGTTTGGACTTGCGGTGCGAGCGGGCCGCAATTTTCTTTTGGCGGTCACGGGCTTTCTCCTTTTCGCTTTCTTTCAGGGCCTTAAAGGCGCGCTTCTGCGGGGAGAAGAGGAGTTCCGGCAGCGGCTCATCGCGCAGCGCGGTGTAGACGAAGAAAATGATCAGCGCGGAAACGCAGACGGCCGAAACGTCGATCAGGCGCCGCAGGCGTTTCCACCGGGCACGTCGTGGGTCATAGAAGACTGGTTGAGCCATGGGTGAGTTAATGTTTATCGTATGCTGCCGATGGCACACGGTCAATTCTTGAGAGGCAGGGAGAAGAGCAGAAGCATAGACCCAGAAGGGCACGAAGGATCACTCAGCACTGCGTTTGCAGCAGTTTCCTTGGTGTGAGACCGCCGCAAACGCGCTATGATTCGCAGCGTGCGGGACCTGATACGGAAGCGGGCGCGGTTCTTTGCGGGGGCGAGCCTGGCGGCGCTGGGTTTGCGGCTGCTGCTGGTCCTGCGTTTTCCCGGGGTGGTGGACGACTCCCGGTTCTACGCCAACATCGCGGAGAACTGGCTGCAGCACGGCATTTATGGCATCACGAACTCCGGCGTGATCGTGCCGACGCTCTCGCGGCTGCCGGGATATCCCGCGTTTCTGGCGGTGATCTTCGCAGTCTTCGGGATTGATAATTTCCGGGCAGTCCTGCTGGTGCAGGTCCTGTTCGACCTGGCCACGTGTTTCCTGATTGCGGACATGGCGCGCCGCCTGTTTTCCGATCGAGCCGCGCAGGCGGCATTCCTTCTGGCCGCGCTCTGTCCGTTTCTGGCGAACTATGCGGCCGCCGCTCTGACCGAGACGCTGGAAATTTTCTTCACGGCGCTGGCTCTGGACCTGGTTTTCCGAGGCCTGGGAGTAGGAGAGACCGGCAAGAAATCTCACTCGAAGGTGCTGTGGCTCGGCTGTGGACTCTCGATCGGCGCTGCGATTCTGCTTCGGCCTGACGGTGGGATATTACTGGCAGCTATTGGTGGATACCTGCTTTGGCTGCTGTGGCGGAGCCTCGGGACCGGGCGAGGACTCGGGGCTGGTCCGATCATCCTGGCTGGAGTGCTGGTCGCCGTGGGAGCCACCGCGCCCCTGGTTCCCTGGACGGTGCGCAATCTGCACACCCTCCACCGCTTCGAGCCCCTGGCTCCCCGCTATGCGACCGACTCCGACGACGTGGTCATGAACGGCTTCAATCGCTGGACCAAGACCTGGATCGCCGACTACGTCTCAGTGCAGGAGATTTACTGGAACGTTCCCGGCGCGGACATGGACGTGACCCGGTTGCCGCGGCGGGCCTTCGATTCCGAGTCCCAGCGGCAGCGAACCAGCGACCTGCTTACCGACTACAACCGCGACCACGACATGACTCTGCAACTCGACGCCCGCTTCGCAGCCCTGGCCGCGGAGCGCGTCCACGCCGCGCCCATCCGGTACTACGTTTGGCTCCCGGCAGTGCGCATTGTGGACATGTGGCTGCGCCCGCGCACCGAGCTGTTTCCGTCCGACCCACGCTGGTGGGAGTTCAACGACGACAGCCGCTGGCTCGCGGTCAGCCTGGGGTTCGGCCTGGTGAACCTCGCATACGTCGCGCTGGCGGCCTCCGGACTGCTGCGCAGCCGCGAATTTTTTGGCATTGGACTATTCGTTTTATTTCTGCTGCTGCGCTCCGCCTTTCTCGGAACCCTGGAGAATCCCGAGCCCCGCTACACGCTGGAATGCTATCCCGTGGTCATCGTTCTGGCCTCGGCCTTCTTCCACCCGCGTGCATAAACTTCCAATTCTGGAAGGGTCATCTGTGATACGGCGTATTCAATCGTTTCAGAATTGACATAAACACAGTAAATTCAACTTGAATGTTGTGGCCGTCTAGTTGCACAATAGCGCCCCATCAGGTCCCCAGGGTCTCAAACTGCTAGCTCTGTTCCTGGGCAAACACAATCTGAAATGTAACGCCCTCGCGGGTGAAGGAGCCTCTATGCGTTCTGGCGAACGTCTTGCTCTTTTGGTCGTTGTTTCCGTCCTCGCTTTCAGCGCACTCGCCGTTGCTCAGTCGGCAACATCATCTCTCCGCGGAACAGTCACCGATCCCAAAGGCGCAGTGATGCAGGGCGCCCTCGCGACCCTCAGCAACACGTCCACCGGGTTTTTGCGAACCGCGAAATCGGGCAGCGACGGCGTGTATCAATTTCTCGAGGTTCCGCCCGCGACTTACACCCTGACCGTGACCGCGACGGGATTCGCCACCGTCAAGCAAGATCGAGTGACTCTGCAGGTAAGCCAGCCGGCGACCCTGGACGTCGCCATGCAGGTGAGGGGAACCACGGAGGTCGTCGAGGTGAGCAGCGAAGCGCCGCTGGTGAATACCACGGACGCAACTCAGGGCAACGTCTTCAACAGCACCCAGCTCATCAACCTGCCCTCGGAAGGCCGCGATCCGGTCGCGATTCTGAGCTTGCAGCCTGGCGTTTCCTATATTGGACAGAACGTCGATCAGACGGCAGACAGCCGCGGCGGTTCGGTAGCAGGCGCCCGCAGCGACCAGACCAACGTGACCCTGGACGGCCTGGACAACAACGATCAATTGACGGGCAACGCGTTCCAGGGCGCGCTGCGCGCTCCGCTCGACTCGATTCAGGAGTTTCGCGTGACAACCAGCAACTCGAACGCCGACGCGGGCCGCTCCTCGGGCGCCCAGGTCAGCATGGTGACCAAGAGCGGCACGAACAGTTTTCACGGATCGCTGTACGAATACAACCGCTCCAACCTTGGCGAGGCGAACGACTGGTTCAACGAACAGGCGGAAGATAAATCCAATTTGCCCAACAAGCCCGGCCCGCTGGTTCGGAATACATTTGGCGCGTGGTTTGGGGGTCCGATCAAGAAAGATCGCCTGTTCGTCTTTGGTGGCTACGAAGGGCAGCGGACCAATGAGTCCCTGCAGACCACGCGAACGATTCCGAGCGATACCCTGCGCCAGGGAATCATGCAGTATCCATGCACTACGTTGACAGATCCGACGACCGGAAACCCCATCGATCCGAACTGCGTCGCCGGGTCCAACGGGAACTACACTGTGGGCCAAGATCCTCTCAATAGGGTAGATCCAACCTCTCAGTTGCTGGTAACGGAATCGCAAGCGGGTCTGGCGAACACGGATACTAACTGTCAGGGGATCGGCACTTGTCCCTGGGGCGGCGGAGCCGATCCCAATGTACTGGCAATTTTCCAGAAATATCCCTCACCGAACAGCGATTCATTCGGCGATAAGTTCGACTATCGTGCGTTCACTTTCGCATCTCCGGCCCCCGCCAAGCTGGATACCTATATTTTGAAACTCGACTACAAATTGACCCAAAGCGGAAATCACAGTCTGTTCGTGAAGGGCCACCTGCAAAATTTCCACAATAAGAACGCACCGCAGTTTCCGGGCATGCCGGCGAACGACTTCTTTACCAACAACAGCAAGGGTTTGTTCATTGGATACACGGCTCTGATCAGCAGCACACTGGTGAATAACCTGCGTTATGGATATATCCGCCAGGGCCTCGGTGACACCGGTCTGAGCGCGAGCGACTTCAATCACTTCCGCGGTCTGGATGACGTGCAAAGCTTCAGCAACAGCGTTCTGACCAACGTTCCGGTGCAGAACATTGTCGATGACCTGAGTTGGACGAAAGGCAAGCACACATTACAGTTCGGCGGCAATCTGCGCATTATCAGCAATAACCGCACCGGCAACGCGCAGAACATTTCCACCACGGATACCAACGTATTCTGGCTGGATAACTCGGGCATTTCCGGCAGTGGATCAAGCTTGGATCCGGCGGCGTTCGGCTATCCGGCCGTCGATAGCTCGTTCGGCGTGAACTATGACTTTGCCGTGGCTGCCGTTGCCGGCCTCATGACCGAGACTAACAAAACCTACAACCAGGACAAGACTGGCCACTTCTTTACTCCCGGGCAAATGATTACCCGCAACTTTAAGTCCACCGAGGGTGAGATGTACGCCCAGGACAGCTGGCGCGTTACCCCCAATTTGGTGCTTACGGGCGGCCTGCGCTATTCCCTGCTGCAGCCTCCGTATGAAATCCATGGCAACCAAGTGGCGCCCAGCCTAAGCCTTAACGGCTGGTTTAGTGGTCGCCAGTCGGCGATGCTGCAGGGAAATACTTCTCGGCCGGTTGTGTCGATGGATCTTTCCGGGCAAGCGAACGGAAAGGCCCCTTACTGGGCATGGGACTACAAGAATCTGGCGCCACGCTTCGCGTTCGCGTACTCGCCACATTCCAGTGGCGGACTGCTTCATGCCCTGTTCGGCAATGCGGGCAAAAGCTCGATCCGGGGTGGTTACGGACTTTATTTCGATCACTTTGGCGAAGGAATCGTGAACAGCTTCGACAAGAACGGCTCCTTCGGACTGACTACGCAACTGGTAAACCCGGCAGGATCGCAGGACGTGGACTGCACGCCACGCATGACGGATCTCTTCACGCTGCCAGCTGCAAATACGCAGTATTGCGGGCAGACCGTGGTTGGGCCTCCCCCGGCAGCCTTTCCGGGCACGGTCACGCCTCCCGGAGGTAACGATGCTGGCTCGTTCGCCATTTATTGGGGCTTGGATGACAAGCTGAAAACTCCCTACTCCCACGTGGTCGATTTCTCGATCACTCGCGAGATCAGCCGGAATTTTGTTCTTGAAGCATCCTACGTTGGGCGGTTCGCACATCATCTGCTGCAAGAAGAAGACTTGGCCATGCCCCTCGATCTCGTCGATCCGTCATCAAAAACGGATTATTTCGCGGCGGCAACCCAGCTGACGAAAGCGGCGAACGCCGGCACCCCGATCAGCCAGATGGCTACCATTCCTTATTGGGAGAACCTGTTCCCAGAGGCGGCGGGCCCCGCAGGCGCTCAACTGTTTGGTTGCAACAGCCTGCCGACCGGAAATATCGGCGCGAACGTGACCGCAACTCAGGCGATGTATGGCCTTTTCGGTTGTTTCCCTGGCAACGAGACCACAGCCCTTTTCATTGCCGACCTGTTTTGCTATCCCGCATGCGCTAAGTTGCCGGGCCAATCCACAGGGCAGGCGTTCAATTACTGGGACGATCAATTCTCGTCGCTCTACGCCTGGCGCAGCACGGGGAATAGCGCCTACAACGGCTTCCAGCTTACCCTGCGCAAAGCCATGAGCAGCGGGTTGCAGTTCGACCTCAACTATACCTTCTCCAAGTCCATCGATATCGGCTCCAATGCCGAACGCATCAACGAGTTTGAAGGCTTCGGATTCGCCAGCCAGGTCATTAATTCGTGGGCTCCGGGCCAGCTGCGAGCCCTATCGGATTTCGATACCAAACACCAGATTAATGCCAATTTTGTCTACGAATTGCCCCTCGGCCGCGGCCGTCGTTTCGCGAGCGGAGTGGGCAAGATCGCAAACTCGGTGATAGGCGGATGGGGACTCTCTGGCATTTTTCACTGGACCAGCGGTTTGCCCTTCGGCATGGGCTCGGGAGCGGGTTGGTCAACCAACTGGCAACTGCAAGGCCAGGCGGTTCCGATCGCGAATCCGGGCAAAGTCGGAGTGCATCGCGATACGAATGGCGACCCCACCATGTGGGCGGACGTGAGTACCACTGGCCAAGCGTTCACCTCATTCCGGTTCCCCTACCCCGGAGAGTCGGGTACGCGCAACGAGCTGCGCGGGCCCGGTTACTTCGAACTGGACGACGGTTTGTGGAAGAGTTGGAACTTCAGCGAGACGAAATCAATGAAGTTCGCCTGGGAAGTCTTCAACGTGACCAACTCGGTGCGCTTCGATGCAGCTCAGTCGGCCAACCAGTTCAACTTGACTGGCGGGAACTTTGGCACCTACAGCAACACCTTGAGCAAGCCGCGCGTGATGCAACTCTCGTTGCGGCTCGAGTTCTAACGGACGATTGAGGTTCATTTGCGGGGCGGAGAAATCCGCCCCGTCTTCTTGCGCGGGTTAGCTGGAAGACAAGTCTGCATTCGGGCCGAGCGGCCTTCTAAATGTGGCGGTTCCGAACTGCTATCCGCTTACCCCAGCGGCGAGTCGCTCATGCGAAATCGCGTGCGGACGTGTTCGGAGATGAGTTCGATCGCGGGACGGTTCTGCACCGGGTCGGCTTGGGCCAGGTACTTCATGGCTTCGACCAGCAGGCGTTGCCCGTCCACGTAACGCGGATCCGAGGTACGCTCCCTGCGCTTGTTTCCCAGCTTAGGAGGGACTGTAATCGTAAAAACCTTGGCCATGAATGAACCCAACTGAAGGTGGGGCCAGTATAGCTCCCCGCTTTGCAAATCTCAGCACATTTCTTGCTCTTTAGATTCAATAACTTAACCGCGAGGCGAGATCGTCTGCGTCTTGCCCGTGGTCTTCAGCTTGAAAACGTCGTCGCCGATCTTCTCGTTCACGCGAATCGACGAGTACTTGGCCAGGCGGTAGTTTCCGTCTGGCTGGAAGGCTTGCTGCTGCACTGAAATCCCGCGCTCAAGGTCGATCCAAAGAAAAATCTGCTTATATGTGTTGCGAACCTTGGCCGACTTGGGGACCAGTTGCAGCTTCGCCGTGGCGACGCCGTCGATGGTCTCCGGCGCCACATAGGTTACGTCGAATGCCTTCTGCAGATCTTGCCCGCTACCGCCAAAACCCAGGACCACGTAGGTTTCGAGTTCGGAGCGGTTGCTGCCCAGATCGAACTCGGTTACCTGGTCTGGCTTGGGCTGGTACATGCGGATTTTCCCCCTTGCTGAACAGCACGAACTTGGGTTCGGGTTTCAGTTTGGAGGGCTCGCTTCCGGCTGTCTTGACGTCGGCCATCATCTCGATCTCTTTGCCGTAGCGGCGGTAGTAGATTGTCCCTTTCTGAATGTCGTCGACTTCATCGATGACTCTTTCGTATACGTCCCACTCAAACTCGGCCTGCGTGGTGCGAAAACCGGCCGCAGCGGTGTCCATTTTCTTCAGGACTGCGCTCAACGGCCCGGATTCGACGGGCGCCTGCGCCAGCGCGGGACCGGGTTGAAGGAACGTCCAGAGGAGCGCGACAGGCAGGATGAGCGTGAGAGTTTTCATTTCAGTTCCAACCTCTAGCCAGCGATCAGACTGCGGTCAGTCCCGCTTGGCCAGCACCTTGTAGCTCTGCACTTTCCCGTTGCGGTCGGAAACGGTTTCATAACTCACGATCGAAACCGCACCCGAGATAGGCTCGATAATGCGCAGCAACTGCTCGCGCACCGACTGGGCGTCCCCTGGCGAAATGGCACTGGCTGCGACCTGGTAGAAAAGATGGCCCTCGGCATCGGCCGTCACAACCACGTCCGTGGCATGCGGAATCCGCGCGATGGGTTTGTCGTTGAAGTTGATCACGCGCGGCGAGAACAGGACAAACAGGATGATCAGAATCACCATGATGTCGTAGTGAATCGTGCCCCGCTCGTATTGCCACAGAATATATCCGCGAATTGTTCGCCAGATGGCGTTCATGGGCAGGGGCGCGCTGGGCGCGGTGGTCGTGAGTTCTGCTCTATGCAAGTCTACTAGCTCCTGGCTGATAGCTCCTAGCTCCTGGCTTCGAGCTTTGTCATTCCGAACCGGGCCGAAAGCCCGGTGAGGAGCCTGCTATCCCGTCGCCGGCACCGAAGCGGCCGCCTTCAAAACTTCTTCGGTATAATCCTCTCCGCACCAATATACGTCCGCAGCGCCTCGGGAATCACTACGCTCCCGTCGGCCTGCTGGTAATTCTCCACAATCGCAACCCAGGTGCGGCCCACGGCCAATCCGCTGCCGTTCAAGGTATGCACAAACTCGGTCTTGTTCTTGCCTTCGGGACGGTAGCGAATGTTGGCGCGCCGGGCCTGATAAGACTCGAAATTCGAGCACGACGAAATCTCGCGAAACAATTGCTGCCCCGGCATCCAGACCTCAATGTCGTACGTCTTCGCCGAAGATGCGCCCATGTCGCCCGTGCATAGCGCCATAGTGCGGTAGTGCAGGCCGAGTTTCTGCAAAACTTCCTCGGCATCGTGCGTGAGCTTTTCGTGCTCCTCGTAGGAGTTCTCCGGACGCGTGAACTTTACCAGTTCCACTTTCTGAAACTGATGCTGCCGGATAATGCCGCGGACATCTTTCCCGTACGATCCCGCCTCGCTGCGGAAGCATGGCGTGTAGGCGGTGAGCGAGATGGGCAGCCTTGTCTGATCGAGCACTTCGTCGCGATAAAGATTCGTAACCGGAACTTCCGCCGTCGGAATCAGCCAGAGATCTTTGTCGCCGTGTGGCACGCGGAAAGAATCGGCGGCGAACTTGGGCAACTGTCCCGTGCCGTACATCGAGTCAGAATTCACGAGGTAGGGCGGCAGAACTTCGGTATACCCGTGCTGGCGCGTATGCAGATCGAGCATGAAGTTCATCAGCGCCCGCTCCAGCTTCGCCCCCATATCCCAGTAGACGGCGAAGCGCGCGCCGGTGAGCTTGACCGCGCGTTCCAGATCGAGAATGCCGAGTTCGGAGCCCAGGTCCCAGTGCGCCTTGGGGGTGAAATCGAACTTGGGAGGAGCGCCCCAGCGGCGGACTTCGACATTCTCTTCCGCGCTGTGGCCGATGGGCACGCTCGCGTTCGGCAGGTTGGGAATGCCCGCGAGAATGTCGCGCAGGCGTGTGTCGAGGTCGGCTGCGGTTTTCTCGAGCGTCTGGATCCTTTCGCGAAGGTCCTTGGTCTGCGCCATCGCTGCGCCGGCGTCCTGGCCGCTCTTCTTTAATTTTGCGATGTCTTCGGAAGCCTTGTTACGCTGAGCCTTGCTGGTCTCAGCCTCAGTGATCGCCTGGCGCCGTTGCGTGTCGACCTCGCGAAAGTCCTTGAGCACGGCAGCCGGGTCCATACCGCGCTGACGCAGCTTTTCTTCCACCAAGGGCAGATTGTCGCGAACGAAGTTCAGATCAAGCATGGGAACACAATACTGTATCGGAAAAGTGCTGGAGAATGCACGCAGCTCGCCGAATCAAAACGCCACGACTGCAACCGCTTGTGTCTTGAACGGATTGGTGGAATGATGAAGCAAGCAGCAGAGGGTCTCATATGACCGAAAAACGTCACCCCGGAATCACCATGCACAAACTGTCCTTCGGGGGCGGATTTGTGGGCTTGCTCTTCGCCCTAGGCAGTGCGCTGATTTTTGTTCTGGGGTTCCCCACTCTGTGGTATTTCGTGGCTTTCGCTTTTGTCCTCGGGATTGGAATTGCAATCGCCCTGAGGATCGCCAGCAACAGCCGGTCGGAGGGCAACAAACCACTCTCAATTCTGGCCCCCACCGAGAAGACGGAGAGCCCACTCATTCCGGGACGGGAGAAGCGGCAACACCTGATACACACCCTGCCCGAACCCTCCTCGGCGTAGTCCGGGCGCGGACGGATCCTGATTGGTTCAGTGGTTTCGATGTCCGCTTTGGCTTATTTGTGGCGGCTGTGTAAACTACGTTCGCGATGAGATCCTCCCCCAGATCTGCCGCCGGTTTGCTGCTGGCCTGCCTGACGGCTGTCCTCGGCCTGTCGGTTCCCAGCTTCGCCTCGGCTTACAATGGGCATCCCAAGCTGGTGGTGGTGATTGTGATCGACCAGTTCCGCGGCGATTACTTGGAGCGCTACCGCGACCAGCTCGGCGACGCCGGTTTCCGCTTTCTCCTCGATCACGGCGCCTACTTCCCAAACTGTAACTACAATTACGCCAACACACGCACGGCTCCGGGACATTCCACTCTGTTTACCGGAGCCTACAGCAACGGCCACGGCATCGCCGCCAACGAATGGTGGGACCAGAAGAAGAAGCGCATGGTGACTTCGGTGGAAGACGACGCCACGAAGTTGGTGGGCGTCGCCGGAGACAAAACCGGCGCCTCTCCGCACAACCTTCTGGCCGACACGCTGGGGGACGAGCTCAAGCTGGCGACCCAGGGCAAGTCTCGCGTTTTTGGGGTGTCCTTAAAAGACCGGGCCGCCGTGCTTCCGTCCGGCTTCGCGGGAGATGCCGCGTACTGGATCGAACCGAAGACGGGCGCATGGGTCACCTCGACCTACTACCGCGATGACCTGCCGAAGTGGGTGCAGGATTTCAACTCTTCTCGCCCGCCGAAGTATTGGGATCGCGAATGGAAAGACACACAGGGGACGGTTCTGCGCTCTACAGCGCATCGCAAGAGTAGAGACGGCTCCGAAGCTGCCTTCTACGAAGTGGTTGGCTCGACCACATTCGGCAACGAGTACGAATTCGAGTTTGCGAAGGAATTGATGGTGTACGAGAACGTCGGCCGCGGTCCAGCCACGGATTTACTTTCGATCAGCCTCTCACCCAACGATATTCTCGGTCACGGCGTCGGCCCGGACTCTCCGGAGATGCAGCAGATGGCTCTCGATCTCGACCGCGAGTTGGCCGATTTCATCAATTTCCTCGGACATCAGATTGGCCTCGCCGACGTTTGGATTGCGCTGTCGGCGGACCACGGCGTTTCCTCTTTGCCCGACGCGGTGAAGAAGTTGCGCATTCCAGCGGCGAACCTCAACGCGGAAAAACTCGAAGTGCAGATCAACAGCGCGATGACCGCAAAGTTCTCGCCCGGCCATCCCACGGCCTATGTCAAGCTGGACTATCCGATGGCCTGGCTCGATCAAGATGCTTTCGCTGCCGCGAAAGTGCGCGAGCACGACGCCGAAGCGGCTGTCGGTGAGGCCATGAAACAAGCCGGAGCGCGCGACTACTACACCAAGTCGCAACTGGCCGCCGGCGAAGCTCCCGACACGCCGCTGGGACGAAAGTATTTGAACAGCTATTCGCCGGAAGGGAGCTGGTACGTGATGGGCGTTCCTGATTTCTACTCAGTCGGCCCGGGCAAGGGCACCGACCACACCTCGCCGTACAATTACGATACGCATGTGCCCCTGGCTTTTTACGGTTTGCCATTCCAGCCGGGAACCTATCGGACGAGCGTCGAGCCCGTCGACCTGGCTCCCACGCTCGCATCGCTGCTCGGGATCAACGCTCCAACTCATTCCGTGGGCCGCGTGCTGACCGAGGCGCTCGCGCCCGCGCACCATAGCGCCATTCTTGGCGAGGGCACAGGAGCAGGCCGACCATGACCCCTGATCTCAGCGTGAGCGTCGCCGGCATTCCGCTCAAGAATCCCGTGATCGCGGCCAGCGGCACTTTCGGCTACGGCGCCGAGTTTGAGGATGTCGTCCACCTCGGCAAACTGGGCGGCTTCGTGGTGAAGGGTCTGTCGAGGGAGCCGATGATTGGCAATCCTCCGCCTCGTCTCTGGGAAACTGCGGCCGGCATGCTGAACGCCATCGGCCTGCAGAACATCGGAGCCCAGGCATTCCTCTCTGAGAAGTTGCCGCACCTGCGCGAAATTAAGAACATCGTGGTCGTCGCGAACGTGTTCGGCTATACCCGCGAGGACTACGAGCGCACCATCGAGATCCTCAACGATGGCGAGGGGATCGCGGCCTATGAGTTGAATGTCTCCTGCCCCAACACGTCGTCTGGAGGGTTGCAGTTTGGCAGCGATCCGCGCTCGCTCGATGAAGTCGTAACCACCGCCAAGCGCGTGGCGCGGCGGCCGCTGATCGTCAAGCTCTCGCCCAATGTGACCAGCATCGCGCAAATGGCCTATGTGGCGCAGGAGGCGGGCGCCGACGCGCTCTCGCTCATCAATACGTTCGTCGCGATGGCGATTGACCCCGAGACGCGCAAGCCGCGCATCGCCAACGTGACCGCCGGCCTCTCCGGTCCCGCGATCAAACCCATCGCGGTCCGCATGGTGTACGACGCCGCGCACGCCGTGAAAATTCCAGTGATTGGCATGGGCGGAATCTCCACCGCGGCCGACGTCGTCGAATTCATGCTCGCCGGAGCCACCGCCGTGCAGATCGGCACCGCCAGTTACTGGGATCCCTGCGCCACCGAAAAGATCGTCGACGAGCTACAGGAATGGTGCAGTGAACACCACGTCGACAGGCTGGCCGATTTCATCGGTGGAATGCTGCTGGAATAGGCGCGGCTAGTCGCTGAGCTTTGGACGCTCGCAACTGGCGGTTCCCCGCGTCACCATTTTTAAGGATGCGATCCGCACAGTTTTCGCTTGCAGATCCATCTGGCCGGCGATTTCAACATAGTCGCCGATGTTCTTCTTTGCCAGGTTCTGATTGGCGATCTCGAAAATCATTTTTCGGTCAGGATCGATGAGCACGATCTTCTTGCCCTTCGCGACGCATTCCCGGGCACACGTCGGATTGGTCGCCGTGAATGTGCCACTCTCCGCCCGTCCGCGCGCACACCCTTCATCGGAAAGCCAACCGCGTATGGCCGTTTCAGGCTGGCGCACCGCCTGTTGAGCCGGGCCGTAAACGCCGAAGGAGAGGACCGAGGCCATCAACCACAAGCTAACGAAATTGCGCATCTCTTCTTCTCCGGGTTCAGACGATCGCCTAACGCCAGGCCCCCAGAATCGCGCCCATCGCCAGGTAGCACACCGCCTGATATCCGGTGTTGATCAGGTAGAGCTTGAAGGGCTGCTTACTGAACAGTGCATTGGTGAATTGCACAGTGGTTACGATTCCCAGCCAAATGGCCAGACCGATCTCCATACCATAGAGCGCTGTGTTGACGTTGGCCACCTCGAGAATCTTTCCCAGCACGAACCCCGACAGAATGCTCGCAATCAACGACATGGCATAGGACGGTCCGGCGCTCTTCTGCATCTCCGCCATCTTCGCCTTGTCGTTCGGATCGTAGCCCATCAAAACCGTCCACGGTTTCGCAAACAGCACCGGCGAATACCACACAAAACCAGCCACCATCGTCGCTAGCGCTGACACCAGCACAGCCCACACACTCACGCCCATGAAATGCATCGATTTCTCCGTTGCTCAGGGATTGAACTGAATGATTGAGGCCCGGACAGCTCTGCTCGCAATGCCGGTATGAAAAGGGGCTTCTAAGAATTCACACTACTTAAGAAATTCACAACTACTGATATAAAACCAGCGCTATCGGCCGTGAGTGTACCAGATCGAGCCAGGAGACCGGTAATCGCGGCCTTCTCCCCAAACCGCGTGCGTCGCGCCGTCGCTGTCGATGGCGAGGCCGAAGTAGTCTCCAAAGGGAAAGCGGAAACCGGCCGTCAGAACATAGTCGTAGCCCGCCGCGGGTCCGGAGAGCTGCGTCTCTGCGTTCCAGGTCGCGCCCCCGTTGGTCGAACTGCGGTAGTAGGTGTTCCACAGGGGACGCCTGGGGTGTCCCGCTTCGGTGGCCCTCGCATCCATCCACGCGATGCGAACATCGCCGGACGCGCCCGCAACGATCGCGGGGAAGGCATGCTCGACCCCTGGCGCTGCACTGGACACCCCGGCCCGCTCCGACCAGTTCGCTCCTCCCGTGGTCGAAGACGAAAAGTAGATGCGCTCCGGCCCGCCGTTCGCCGCGCCTGCGTTCCACAGAGCGTAGAGTGCGCCCGAGGCGTCTGAAGCCAGCGCGATCTGCGCCCCCAAAAAGCCGGTTTCGCAACCTTGCGCGTCGCAGTCCGGAGGTGCGCTGGACACATCCAGCAGCAACGTGCTCCACGCGCGTCCACCATCCGCCGAGCGACTGACGTAAACGCTGACCGGACGCGTCGGCATCTCGTGGCGGGCATAGGCCGTCCACCCAAAGTAAACGTTGCCTGCCGGATCGATCGTGGCTCCGCCTGCCAGCGACGAGCCGGGCGCAGCGTTGGCATTCACCTGCACCGTGCTGAAGGTCTGTCCGGCATCATGCGACGCGGCCACAAAGAATCTCTCGTCATGGTTGAACCCGACATAAACGTCGGCTCCGCGAACTGTCAGCACCGGCTTGTCGGCGTCGGCGTTGTCGTTGAAGTCGATCCTGCCACGCTCCGCCCACGAGAACGACCAGCTTCGGCCGAAGTCGAGCGACCGGGCGACAATAATGTCGCGCTTGTTATTCTGCATCCACGAGGCGTACACCGTTTGCCGGTCCGCCGGATCGACGACAATCTGCGGATCAAACTGCCCCGTCGAAAAAGGAAGCAGCGCCTTCGAGGGCTGCCACGACATCCCATTGTCAGCGCTGATCAGCAATGCCACGCTCGGGGCCGTGCATGTCGAACAATCGGGAACCGCACCGTACTGCGGATAGAGAACATACACATGCCCGCGGCCATCGGCTGCGATGGCGGGCTCCCATTGATCGCCGGTGTGATATCCGAGGCGTGTCTGCGACAGGAATCCCGAGACTGCCAGCGCGGCCTGAGCCGTGCTCAAAGTCAGGAAAACCAGGAAAATCGCGCGCGCGAGGGTCGGCACAGCCCTTGGCCTGGCTTCGAAGCGGCTGCTTGAGGAAACCACAGAACCTTACTCCTGGAAAAAACCCTGTCCCGGACTTTACCGTGATTCTGGGAGAGCGTCAATTGTTGAGGGAGGTGATCGGCCCGAAATTTACAAGCTTGTGACTTTCCTGGCGCTGGATCATCCAATAAGAGAGAATAATAGAGAATAATGACCAACCGAACAGGGGAGCGAATCGCAATGGAGAAAGCCAAAGCCACATTTGCAGCAGGATGTTTCTGGGGAGTCGAAGCCACCTTCCGGCAACTGCCGGGCGTTAGCGCAACCCGGGTCGGCTATATCGGCGGCCAGACCGAGAACCCGACCTATAAAGAAGTCTGCACCGACCGCACCGGCCACGCCGAGGCGGTGGAAGTCGAATTCGACCCCGCCAAGGTCCGCTATGCCGACCTGCTGAAGGTTTTTTGGGAGAACCACGATCCCACGCAGCTGAACCACCAGGGCCCCGATTGGGGCACGCAGTACCGCTCCGCGATCTTCTTCCATTCGCCCGAGCAGGCCAAAGAGGCGCAGGCCTCGAAAGAGGCGCTCGACAAAGCGCACCGCTACTCAAAGCCAATCGCCACGCAGATCGTACCGGCGGTGACGTTCTATCCCGCCGAAGACTACCACCAGCAATATCTGGAGAAGCGCGGCCTGGCGAGTTGCCACATCAATACGTAGGTGTATAAGAGCTTTACGGAGTCCACCCGTGACGCTCGCCCGGCTTGTCACTCGGAACACGTGGCGCAACAAGCGTCGCAGCGTCTTGACCGTCCTCAGCCTCGGGTTTTCCTTCCTGCTGCTCACGGTGATGATGACGATTTGGAGATCCTTCTACATTGACCCTTGGAGCATGGTTTCAGCCCTTCACATTGTTTGCCGCCACCGTGTTTCTCTGGCCGTTCCCTTGCCCACGTATTACCGGGAAAAGATTCGCTCCATCCCCGGTGTGGCGGATGTGATTCCCTTGAACCTTTTTGACGGCGATTACAAAGGCGCTACAGAAGACGACTTTTCCAAGGTCGGCACTGATCCCAACGAATTTCTGAACGCTTATCCCGAGTATCAAATCGCGCCAGAGCAAGTGCAGGCGTGGCAGAAAGATGCAACCGGCGCGATTGCCGGCAGCGAGTTGGCGCAGAAGCATGGCTGGAAGCTGGGAGACCGCCTCACCATTGAGGGCGGACAACTACCCGTGAACCTGGAACTCACCCTTCGGGGGACATTCAAATCCCCGTTCCCGGTTCGGGGCATTTACTTCAACTGGGCGTACGTGCAGAAGGCCGCGCGCTACGACAAGGATCAGCTCTATCTGATACAGGCAGACTCTCCACAAAATGTAGGTAGGATTTCGGGAGCGGTCGACAGCATGTTTCACAATTCTCCCGAACCTACGAGAACGGAGGCCGAGAAAGCCTTCTTCATTGGCATGATCGCCATGTATGGGAACGTGAAGGTATTCATTCTCAGCATAAGTCTGGCTGTCTTGTTTGCAACGCTGCTGGTGTCAAGCAACACCGTTGCCATGTCGATCCGCGAACGGACGCGCGAGGTCGCGATGATGCGGTCGCTCGGCTTTCAACCAAGGCTGATCCTAGCCTTGTTCGTCGGCGAGACAGTGACGCTGACGCTATGTGGTTGGCTGTTCGGAACGCTGACGGCTTACGGGATGACCTATGCCATGGTTCACGGGCGCGCAGGAGGGCCCTTTGCGGTACTGCTGAAGATTCCCCCCTCCACGCTTGCCGTGTCTCTCCCGGTTGCAGGTCTGGTCGGTGTTTTGAGCGCAGCCATTCCTTCCTACCGCATCTCGCGGATCAACATCGTGCAGGGCTTGCGTCACATCGGTTGACTGTCCCAGGACATCAGGCCGCCGTCAGCAGCATCGGCGCGCCCTTCGTGATCACAATCGTATGCTCATAATGCGCCGCAGGCCGGTGATCCGCGGTGATCATCGTCCATTTGTCCGGGGCGATGAATATCCTGCCAGAACCCGCGGCGATAATCGGCTCGACCGTAATCACCAGGCCTTCGGTGAGAATCTGATTGTCCCGCGGGTCAGCATAGTTCGGCACCCGCGGCGCTTCATGAATCGTCCGCCCAATCCCGTGGCCTGCCAACTCGCGAATTACCGAGAATCCACTGCGCCGCACCTCGCGCTCCACCGCGCGTCCAATCTCCCAAACCCGAAAGCCGGCTCGCGCCACCAGCATGGCCTTGGCGAAGGCGCGCTCCGCGCACGCGATCAGGTTCTGACGCTCTTCGGTTACTTCGCCCACCGGAACGCTCACTGCGGCGTCCGCCATGAATCCATCTTTCTCGATCGTGACGTCAAGCTTCACCAGATCGCCTTCCTGCAGCGCCCGCGGGCCGGGAATGCCGTGCACAGCTTCATCGTTCAGGCTGATGCAGTTCACGCCGGGAAAGCCATACACGAGCGTCGGCGCGGACTGCGCGCCGTGCTGCCTCATCACCCCCGCGCCCACCTCGTCCAGTTCAGCGGTTGTAATGCCCGGACGCACTTCGCCCTTCATGGCTTCGAGCATGAGACGAACCACCGCGCCTGCAGCGCGCATTCCCGCCAGTTCCCCCGGTTCGTTGATGGACATGCGATCACCTCAGCAGCATGATATTCCCGAGCATGATATCCCAGCGGCCAGAAACTCAGGCGCTTAAAGGTTCCCGTGGCCGGAAGAAGAAGAGCAGCACGAAGGCTCCAATATAGAAAAGCAAGCTCTGCTGCAAAGGACAGCCCCGGAAGCGCAGCACCAGGCCGAACAGCCCCAGCGCTTCACACAAGGAATAAGTGGCGATGTATCCGGTTTGCCAGTGGTTGAGGCTGAGGCTGTCGTCGGGATGCGTGGCCAGGTTTTCCGCGGCTCGCAGCACCAGCGTGCGCCGCACCACGAAAATCGTTCCTACAATACCCACCGCCAGAGTGCTGAAGATGTAGCTTAACGACGCGTCTACACCCCGCGCGCGCGGCCCCACCAGTTCTCCAAGGAGAACGTAAAGCAGAATGCTGGCCAGCATCGACCACTGCACTGCCCGCAGTGTCTTCAGAGCCCGGTTCATCGAAGTGACATTTTCTCGCGAGTGGGGAGAGACCGCAGAAATCATTCTACGGCGGAATCGGTTTGAGCAATACAGTTTTCTCAGGCTCAGTGGGAATGGTGCTGCTCGGATCGTCCGGGCCGCATCCGCAGGAAGATCTGGAACGACACGGGATGGTTGCCATAGCTCAAGTCGAGCGCCGATGGCTTGGAGTAAAACGTCACATCCGCCCCCAGTCCCAGTTGCCATGCATGATCCTGAACTAAATCCCGCTCGCCGCCAAACGTGTACGCCCCAATCCGGTAGGCGGGATGGACGGGCGCCTGCGGGAAGAGTTCGTCCTTGTCCACAAATTCCAGGCGTGAGAAAGCGTAGTTTCGCCGCTGGAAATTCAGCGTCGATTCCAGCAGATAGCTGTTCAGAGCCGTATCCGTTGCGATCTTATGTACGCGTCCCCAGATCAGCGAAGTCGCCCAGTTGCCGGCTCCCAGCGGCCGGTTGTATTCCACCGACGCCGTCTGCCGCCACTGGCTGCCCGGCTCCAGCGCTTCCGGATGCTCCAGCCGCCCAATGCTGTATTGCGCCACCCAGTTCAAGCCAGGTGCAACGCTGGCGCGAGCCGACCAGGAATCGAGGGCCCCCAGTTGAATGCCCCAGCGCTGCTCGTTGGGCTCGCGCCCGTTAAAGGCAGACCCCTCCAGTTTGACGCGGT
>Ga0207088_1059_pt1 | contig 22342 bp, 14 predicted proteins | sample Alteio_BWMinHeat_52_FD_153564 | JGI IMG/M metagenome (GOLD analysis project Ga0207088, IMG submission 153564) | Enriched cells from forest soil in Barre Woods Harvard Forest LTER site, Petersham, Massachusetts, United States -... | ecosystem: Environmental > Terrestrial > Soil > Temperate forest >... | reverse complement strand
TTAAACCCTCTATGATAGAAATAGCCGGATGGAATGAAAAGGTATTTCAGGAGATGCAGCTCCATTTTCCCGAAACATTGCCTATTTTGCGGGTCGATTTTGAAACTCCCCTCTTCGACTATTACAAAGCGGGCGTGCGGATTTTTCACCTTACTGCCAATTACCATGGTCAAGGAAGGAGTGGAAAATTTTTACTCGATTTAATACGGGAGGCGCATCTAACATTTGTTAAAGCTGGATGTCGCGATAAAGTCACTCTTCTCGGAAGCGGTGGCATTATTGCTGCGGAGCATCTTCCCAAGGCCATACTCTGCGGTCTTGATGGCGTTTTGCTAGATAGCGCATTATTAGTTGCTCTGCAAGCTTCATTTAATGGAGAGTGCATCTCTTTGCAAGAGAGTAATTTTCAGATCCCAAGGGAAATCAATCCCCAGTGGGGAAGCCAGCGTCTTCAAAACCTTATCGGAGCCTGGCATGCCCAGCTTTTAGAAATTCTGGGAGCGATGGGACTCCGTGAAGTGAGAAGATTGCGTGGAGAGATGGGAAGAGCGATGTTTCAAAAAGATCTGGAGGGAGAAGCTTTTGCCAACATATCAGGATTTACCCGAACAAACTAAAGAGCTTATAAGAGATAAGCATACCCATGCTCTCCGATCAGGCTTTCATAATTGGCCCACTCTGGCTTTTGGAAAAATGCCTGCAATGGGAGATCATCGCTGGACCTCTGATCTTATCTATTCTACCTGGTTCCAAGCAGAAAAGGGCACTCCTCCCGATAATGGCCTTGAATTTCGTAAAGGAAATTCCGAGGGAGGGTTTGATCTTCTCGATTTTCAATATCTGCCCAAAGAGAGCTGGTTCCAGGGAAATGCCGATCTCACCCTTTCATTAAATAGGCGGGGAGAGGGGGCAAAAATAGAGATTCCCATTCCATTCTATGGAGCAGGCATGTCCTACGGCTCTATTAGCGAAAATATCATGATAGCAAGAGCCAAAGCGGCAAAATCTTGGAAAATATTTACCTCAACTGGCGAGGGAGGCTATCCCCCCTTTCTCATCCCCTACAAAGAGCATGTGATCACCCAGGTTGCAACAGGACTCTTTGGAGTCAGGGAAGAGACCATGCAATATGCTCCCATTATAGAATTTAAATATGCCCAGGGAGCAAAGCCCGGACTTGGAGGGCACCTACTTGGCAATAAGACAACGGTCGCTGTTGCTAAAATGCGTGAGTCTGTCCCCTGGATGAGTATGTTCTCCCCCTTTCCCTTCCATAGCGTCTACTCTGTAGAGGACCACAAAAAGCAGGTTGACTGGGCAAAAGCTGTTAATCCTAATGCTCTTATTGCGATTAAAGTCTCTACCCCCATCGATGTGGATATGGTCGCGGTTGGAAGCTATTATGCCAATGCCCATATTTTGCAAATCGATGGAGGGTATGGCGGAACGGGAGCAGCTCCTGAGATCTCCAAGAAAAACATCGCCATGCCCATCGAACTTGCGATCCCTAGAGTCCATAAATACCTTCTATCAGAGGGGATTCGGGAGGAGATTGTGATTATGGCAAGCGGAGGAATCCGCACGGCCGATGACATTGCTAAAGCCATTGCTTTAGGAGCCGATGGATGCATCCTTGGAACCACTGAACTTGTGGCTCTTGGCTGCACCCACTGTGCCAATTGCGAAAGAGGGCGCGGCTGTCCATTTGGCCTGACAACAACTGATCCAGAACTCACCGCTTTAGTTGACCCTGACTGGGGAGCCGAGCGTCTTAGCAACCTCTATGCCTCCTTCGCCTATCAGCTCCAGTGGATTCTCCGCAAGCTCGGCTTAAAGTCGATAAGAGAACTCCGGGGAAGAACCGATCTATTGAGGTATGAAAAAAAGTGACCGAGCGCAAAATAGAGGCTGAGGGAGGCTGCGGGGTTATTGGAATTGCCTGCGAGGATAAAATCGGGGGAAGGCATCTGCTCCCCCCTTTAATGCAGATGTGCAACCGGGGCAATGGCAAAGGGGGTGGGATTGCAGCATCGGGCCTTTGCGCGGAATCCTTAGGGATTACTCCCTCCATTTTAGCAAATGACTACCTCCTGGCAATTGCTTACCTAGATCTAACAGCGCAAGGAGAACTCGAGCGGGATTTTATCCATCCGACTTTCGAGATCACACATATTCACAAAATGTCTCATATTCGAGATGCAGCGCTTCTTCCTACACAAACTCCTCCCGAAGCGATCCTCTATTTTGTGCGTGTGAAGCAAAAAGTCAGAGAGGATTTCGCGAAAAAGCATGAGCTACTAGTAGACTCTCTACAAAGGATCGACGATGAGATCGTCTATCAAAACTCATTTAATCTCAATCAAGCTTTTTATGCGTCGCAAGGGGAAAAAAGAGCTTTTGTCCTCTCCCATGGCAAGGATCTTCTCGTCTTAAAATGTGTCGGCTATGGGGACGATGTTATCCGCTATTATCAACTGGAGGATTTTAAAGCCCATGTTTGGATTGGACACCACCGCTACCCTACCAAGGGTAGAGTCTGGCATCCGGGAGGCGCTCACCCCTTTATTGGCCTCAATGAGGCTCTTGTCCATAATGGAGATTTTGCCAACTACTTTTCTATGTGTGAGTATCTTGCAGCAAGGCATATCACTCCTCTTTTTTTGACTGATACCGAGGTTGCAGTTCTTCTCTTTGACCTTCTTTATCGCACATATAACTACCCCCTTGAATATGTCATAGAGGCTCTTGCCCCTACAACTGAGCGGGACTTTACCCTTCTCCCCAAAGAGAAGCAGCACATCTATGACCTTTTGCAAAAAACGCACCTCCATGCCTCGCCTGATGGCCCCTGGTTTTTTCTGATTGCCCAATCCTTTCTCTCGCAAGAGAAAGTCCTCTCTCACCGCCTCCTTGGCATCACCGATACAAGCATGCTCCGTCCCCAGATCTTTGCCCTGCAAAAGGGAGAGGCCTCTATCGGTTTTGCAGCCTCTGAAAAGCAGGCCATTGATGCCGCTCTTTTAAGTCTTGCAAGCGAGGACAAAAGATTTTGGGGACGGGCAGACTACTACTGGAATGCGCGAGGAGGAAGCTACACTGATGGGGGAGCTTTTGTGTTTAATATCCTTCCTGGAGACCAAGCAACCCTTGTCACAACAGATAAGTTTGGTAACTCTCTCTACGATCACTCTTTAAAACCCTTCTATAAAGAGACAAAAGAGGTGCATCTCCCCTCCCCTATTCCAGAGCTCACTACCCAAGAGCTTTTTGCATGGGTCAAGCAGAAGATGCTCACTTGGGATTATGCAGAAATCTCTAGCTTTTTAGCCTCCCTGACAGATGCTAAAACTGCCGAAAGCCAAAAAAGGGCATTAGATCTCATCACCAAACTTCTAGATAGCATCTACCCCTTAACTAGTGTGCGGCGCAGCTGCCTTCTTGCCCTTCTTGATAAGAGCCTTTCAAACCTTGTCAGCACAATCGCTGAGCACCCGACCCTTTATTGCGAAAGTTGCTCTTTTTCAAACCCAAGCGAAACAGTTGTGATTGATGCAAAAGATTTTCCATCGGAGGGAGAGAACTCTTTGAGTGCCCATATTGTCGCACTGCAAAAGAGGGGGTGTAAAAAATTTATCATTATAAATTGCCGAGGGCAGCGATTTATTGCTTGCGGAATCGGAGCCGCCTCCTGTGGGGTCGAAATTGACCTCTATGGCTCTACAGGCGATTATCTCTCCTCAGGAATCGATGGCGCCCTAGTAAGGGTGCATGGGAGCGCCCAGGACCAGGTTGCCCAAATTATGAAAGAGGGCACTCTTGTTATTTATGGCGATGTGGGACAGACCTTTATGTATGGAGCAAAGGGTGGCCAAGCCTTTGTTCTTGGGAATGCTGCCGGGCGGCCTTTAATTAATGCCGTTGGAAAGGCACGCGCGGTAATCAATGGCACCTGTCTCGATTATCTTGCAGAGTCTTTTATGGCGGGCGATCCCCTAAAAGATGGGGGCTTTGTGATTGTGAATGGGATTACCTTGAATGAGGAGGGTCAAATCATAGAGCTCGATACTCCTTATCCAGGCAGCAACCTTTTCTCCCTCCCATCCGGCGGCGCTATCTACATTAGAGATCCCGCGCAGAAAGTCACTTCCGATCAGCTAAATGGAGGTTACTTTGCAGAGATGACCGAAAAAGATTGGGAGGTGATCCTCCCCTATTTAGAGATGAATGCCCAACTTTTTGACATTCCCGTAAGGTCCCTGCTCCAAAAAGAGGACTCAGAGAGCCCCTTTCATCAAATCTATCGAAAAATCCTTCCCACCAAAACCCCCAGGCAAGAAGAAGAGGCTTGGGTCAAACAAAAAACCTGATAGTCATGATTGTTTCTACTAGTAGCAGACAAGGGTTAGAGCAAAGACATGCGGCAGCAGGAGCAATTATTTCTCGCGCATATCGTCGTAATCATTTTCGTCCTAAAGTGTTATTAGCAGACAATCTCATCAAAGAGTTAAATGTCTTCCAATTTATTAAATGGCTAAATCTCACGGTAAAAAGATGGGCAAGACCTCTAAGAGGCATTCATAGCACCTTAGAGACGCAGAGCTTGCTCTCCTCCTTTTTTAAGATGAAGATGGAAGAGTTACCCTCTGCTCTATTTTTTACAGCCTTGGGCTCTTTTCGGGAAAATAAGCCTCCTCGTTTTACGATAAAGTCAGTTAAGGGTTTAGAAGATTTACATGAACATAAAGGCATTTATTATACTCAAGAGCTACTAGAAACCTTTAAAAGACAAACGGTTCATGGATTAACTACAAAAAAAGAGTGTGATGCTCTCCTGCTTTTGATCCGCGATACTTCAAGGATTCCATGGAATCACGTGGAAGATGGATGCTATTACCGAGCGGATTTAGCAGCCCAAATTCTCATACATGCAGGGATAAATCCAGATAAAATTTTTAAGATATATGCATTTGGAAAATTGAGTTACAAGAGCTTTAATTGGGAAAATCATGTTGCCCTCACAATTGAAGTTGAAAATGGGGAAAAAAGGATCCTTGACCCCTCAATGAACCGCAGTGAATCTTTAACTTTAAAAGAATGGATTGCACTATTTGCGCCCCATGCTGAGATTGAGCAACTCTCGTCGGATGAAGCATCCACCTCTTTTTTCTCAGATAAGGTTATGGTGAGATCCTGCATGTTAGATCAGCATTATATTCAAAAAGATAAAGATAGGACCTGGCATCTAATGCCCATAATAGCTGCTAAGAGGCAAGAGTATCTTATGCATATGATATTGCATCTACTTGGCAAAGTATTAGATAATCATCCCATCATTTTTCATTCTCTAGCCAGCGTTCTTCCAGCGAATGAATTCATACAAGATGCACAATTGATAACTTCCTTAAGAGTAGCGCTGAAGTTAGAGGAATTTATCATAAGATCAGAAGAGTCCATTCTTCTTACCCCCCAAGAGGTTCTACTCATCCACTGCAAAAGCCTTTACACACATCGCCACAGCATACCTATAACTCTTGAGCATTTAACCCTGTATATGCTTCACGTTAAGAAATCTCCGTTAAAAGAAGAGGAGAAAAAGGCTCTTTTAAAAGCCCTAGCCATAAAAATAAACGAGCTCATTGATTACCTTTGGTAATTATTGAGCTGTCTTGGCAGTTAACAAAATCACTGCTCACCGAACTGAAGCAAACAGTCCGAATGAGCAGTATGATTTAGGTGGCTTACATATTATTAAACATACCTCTTCCAATTTTCTAATAATTTTTCAACCTCAATCACATGCTTCACACAAGCTTCGGTTGCTGCAGTTCTATTTCCTGGTGTATTAGTGAAATCATCATACATATTCAGTGCTCTTTCAGTAAGTCTGGATCTTACACCTGCATAACTCAATCCATCATAAGTTACTGATCCCCCTATGTATGTGATAGCCCCGCCACCCACGATCGATAAAGCCCCAAGTGTACCAACCTTTGCTGTCTCTTTCACAGTCCAGATAGCACTATTTTTAACAGCCTCCGCAACATGATACACACCGGCTCCCATGCCAGTCACACCCGCGCCCAGAACTACTAAACCAGTCATAGTCTCTAATTTAAAATGTTTATATCCTTCAATTGCTTTGATTATTGCTTCTTTAAAATCTAAACGCCTTCTATCGTTAGCAATTACATATGCATCGTCATTTATTAGAGGAGCTTTTTCATCTACTTTATTCTCAGCTTTCTTCTTAGGAACAAGCTGGGCAAATATCCTGTTGTTTTTATCTTTCTGGAAAATTACTTGATCTGCCTTGTCTTTCTTTAGTTGTCGAAACATTTTTTCTAAATCTAGATCAGCGAACTCTTCTATTTTTCCTTCCTCTTTTTGCCACATTCTTGCTATGTCTTCCGGATTCAAATTTAGGTCTTTTCCTTCCCCTTCTTGCCATATTTTTGCTCTCTCTTCGTCAGTCAAATTTAGGTCTCTTTCACCAACTCGTTCATCATCTTCACTATCACTAACATCTTCACTATCACTAACATCTTCACCATCACTAATCCCTTCCCCTTCTTCACCAATTTTCGCTCTTTCTACCTTTGGCTCTACGCGTGGCTCATTATTATTCTGCAATGCTTCTTGCTTCTCTTTTCCTTTTCCTTCCCCTTCTTCACCAACTTTCGTCTCTTTTACCTCTGGCTCTACGCGTGGCTCATTATTATTCTGCAATGCTTCTTGCTTCTCTTTTCCTTTTCCTTCCCCTTCTTCACCAACTTTCGTCTCTTTTACCTTTGGCTCTATGCGTGGCTCATTATTATTCTGCAATGCTTCTTGCTTCTCTTTTCCTTCCCCTTCTTCACCAACTTTCGCCCCTTCAACCTTTGGTTTTTCCTGCGGCGCATTCATAGTTTGAACAATTGCATCCAATTGATCCAAATATTGGTCAGCCAAATCTAGAGGGTCTTTAGGGTCTTTTTCTCCTTCTGGCTTTCCGTGTGACACATTATTATTCTGCAACACTTCTTGATTACCTTTTCCTTCCCCTTTATTATCATCTCCCACTCCTTCCATTTGGGGATGATTGGCGACTTTAGTCCATCTTTTCATTGCAAGTGGAGCAGCTTGTGATTCCGGCGTCATTAATGTCCGTATATCGAATCGTTGCAATATTTTTTTGAGATCATCAAAGTTTGTGATAGATAATATACTGTCCATTGCAGGGGCACCTAGACTTACTGTACGAGCATCTTGTCTTACTATTATGACCCCATCATTTTTCTTAGGGTTATTTCTATCATCGACATTATTTGTGTTAAGTGATACTGAATTCATTTTTATTCTCCTGTTGAGTTTTTGAAAAAAGAGGCAGTTTAGTAGTATTAGATAATTATAATCAAGCAGATACTCAATAACTTAATTAAAAAATTCACTCCTAAAAATGCACACTGAGATACGATTGCGGCTTAGCTCCGTTCAAAAATAACCATCTATTTTTTAATAAACTTATTTTTCATATACTCATTGACCTAAAAATTCAGATCTCATACTCTTGTTACTCAAAAACTTAAATTAATGTAAAAAAATGCATTTCGATACATCCCCCCCTCCAGTAGGAGTGAATACACAGAATTTTGAATTTGGTGAAAGCCCTACAGCTCCGCAAGAGGCTGAGTATAAAGAAATAAGAGTTTCTCATCTTCGTAATGTAGTGCCACATGAAATTAAATTACTGCTTGCTGAAAAAATGCAGGAATTTATGGTTGTAAGTACGGAATTACTTGCGAGAATAAAGATGTTGGAGCAGGAAAAAGGTGAACTACAAGAAGCTTACCTTGTCTCTGAAACTCAATGTCGATCTTTTAAAGCAGAAAACATAGAGTTACGTCAAGAGAATCATCAACTAGCGCAAAGAGTCAATAATTTAGTGAGTGAAAAGGACGCAAAACAGGAGGCCCACAAAACAGTTCTGATGGTGTTAGCCAATCACATGAGGAAGAATATTGAGTTAGTTAAAGAAATACAAGAACTAAAAGAGAGTAAAGCTCAAGTAGAAGGTGCCTATGGTAATCTACGAGTGAGAATGCATGAATTACAAGAAAACTCACGTACAATAGTAGCGCGATGTGCACGAAAAGTTACGAATAAAACAGCAAAAATTGTTGATTTAGTTGCAATTAACGACGCAAAATCACTTTATTTAATTAGTTTAGTTAAAGAAATAGAAGAAGTAAGGGAGGGTAAAGCTCAAGCAGAGGGTGCCTATGACGGGATACTCAATCAAGCGCGGTTAGCAATTACAACTGCAAGAGAAGGAGAGAGAACTCAACAATTTGAACGTAATATAGAGCGCTACTTACAAAAGTGGGATAATGAGATCTATCAAGAAGGCGGCAGAGTCTCTCGAATATTACACGGTGCAGCCCAAATAGCTGAAAATGCAACTGATACGATGCAGTCAACATTCGCCCTTCTGACTTGTAAAGCAACAGCAGGTTTGTCCCTAAAAGTTTCTATACCGCTTAACGTAGCTACTGCTATAGGCCTACAATTTAGTGAAAGAGCACGTACTCAAATTAAAGTGTTGAAAAAGGAAAACGTAATCCGTTTCCTTACTGTTCGATTCAATGAATTAAATAAAGGTCCCGAGATATCAATGAATGAAATATGGCAGCAATTAGAACAAACTTATAAAGAAAAAAATTGAGTTAAGAGGACATTTTTTGAACGGCAAAATAACATTATAATTCCTACTATCTTTGTTGATTAAAAAGCTGCTGCTTTGTAGTTAGCAAATTACAGTAAACTTGCCGGTTGGTGTTCGATTATAAAACCTCCCTTCCATCCCCACTGTGTAGCTGTAAATCAATCCCTGTTTCTGCAATTGTTGCAATTCCTCTATGATGATTTTTATCTTTTCTTTAGGCTCGTGCCAATCTGGGGTTTTAACGTAAGCATGAGAAAACTCTATTTTCCTTCCGATGATTAAGGTCACATAGTCACTTTTTCCAATGCGCTTATTGATGCAACGCAATAGAGGGGTAGTAGCTTCTGCCACGATAGGCGAGCGTGGCAGTATTCCTTTTGATGTGAAGAATGGTCGGAGATTAATTATCTCTATTTCTCTTTTAATAGCTTCTTGTTTAAGGCTGCTAATTTTTGATAGAACTTTAGAAATTTCCTTAGGTGGTAAGTCTCTAGTCTCTATTTTCACTAGCCCTTCTAGCTGACCAAACCAGCCACAAGGGATTTGGCTAAAGATAGTGTACATTTTTTCTTCGAGAGTAGCTTCTTTATCCCACTCATCATCAACAAGTCCATAATCAAAATCAGAAAGGCTAATGTACCCTTCCTCAGTCAAATCGATGCTTATACCAATGTGGAAATGACAGGCAAATGTGATTAGCTGTGAAACCATTCCAAACATGGTATCACTTAATTCCTCATCATAACAAGCCCATTGAAAAAGAGCTTCTTGCGCATGTCCCTTCGATATAAATTTTACCTTTTCTTCCATAATAATTGAAGAATTCTCGCCAAAGGGAATCACCTTGGAGGAGGGCACATGAAGGAAGTGAAGTTCACGATCAGTACAAAATGCTCTTGCAACATCTGACCTAGTAACCCATTTTTCTAATGCCTTCAGATGCTCATCACGACCACGCTGAGCCACAAGTTGATGGGACTTAAAGAGAATCCCTGGAATTTTGTCAGGGAAATCCGTTAATACTGTGTGGTGATTTCTTATAACTCTATTACCACTTTTATGCGGCCTGCCTCCTGACCACATCAAACAAGCAGACCTCATTTCACCTTCATCTAAAAAGTCCTCTTCTTCCCGAGTTAGGTTACGCAATTCGGAAACGCTCTTGGGTTGATCAATTTTTTTAAGGTTTTCCCTTAAAAATACTAGGGAAGCATCTTCAATCGGAGGAGCGCTTAGGACTTTTGACTCGCCCATGTCTTTTACATGAACCTTTACAATTGGTGCAGATATAGGAGTTGCTGGTTCGGGTATGATAGCGGGAGTCGCAGAACTAACAACAGCGGGAGGAGTTATTTGGGGCTGGGGCTGGGGATCTTCTTGAGGTTCTTCTTGTTTCTCAGTACCTATGAAACGTTTTAATGTATCTATATCAGTAACAACAATGTGCGAAGAGAATTGGGGCTGTTTTAAATGATCCAGGGTAGATCCTTGAGTAATCTCTAACCCACCCTCTCGCCAAACAGAAAAAATTAGATATTCTCCTTTTGTAATGTGAATGCTCTTTTTCTGATGAGCAATCAAACTTTTATGCACTACAAAACTCTCAGATGCTTTGAAAACAAATAAATGTGTCGAACAAAAACTCAGGGGAGCAATTTTTTCAAATATCTGTACAATCTCTTGAGGTGAATACTCCTCGAGGTTACTTTCCCTGAGATTTTCAATTGGATTTTTTGGAAGGATGACTCTTGTACAAGGATTGAACGAAGACGAATAGCGATCCCATGCAGGGGGTAAAGGGTAAGGGGTACGCATGTAGATCACTCCCCTTACAATTCCATAAACACCCAGCGCAACAAATGGCAAGGCGATCATGCCAGAGCCTATTGCCACCATTCCATAAGCAACTGTTCCTTTTAAGACGAGGAGAGCGGGCAATTTCCCACTAACAAGTGCGAACATAGCAGGAGAGGCAATAAGCGTTCCAATAATGACAGAGATGCAAACCCCGCCAATTGTCAGCTTCCATTTATTTTGATAGCAAAACTCTAAACTTTTATTTTCGAAAGGAACTCTTTGACCTACACGATTACTATTCATCCTATTCTCCTTGTATGTATATCAATATTGTAAGGAAACATTATTAAGGATTAATAAAGAATTCTTGATTTGAGAATGTCAGGATATGGGTAACAACTTCAGTTAGGACATATCAATAAAAAATTGACCACAGAGCCCACAGAGAAAGAGTTCTTTGTTCGTAGTTTGTAAAGTAAATACAAAATCCCTCTCTGTGATCTCTGTCTCGACTTAAGAATTTTTGAACAAAAGGAAAGTTTTCTCAAGGCAACGCCCTGATTTCTTAATAATAGTTTAATGAAAACAGGGTAAAATGTTTAGGAAAAAAGGAAGCTCTTATGAACCCAACTCAAAATACTGCTCCAAGATTGCAAGATGGTCATCCTATTAAGCAGTCTTATCTACCCCTCTCTTGTAAAATAACGCTTTTGGTTCTAGCGTTTATTGCTATCATTGGAAGTAGTTTAGGAACTTATTTTTTATATCAGTTTATCGGTTATGTCTCGCTTTATTGTCTGACAGGAGAGGGAGTTGGAATTGCTTTATTAGCTGTTTGTGCAGTTCTGTCAATCATGACAAGAGAATCTAAAATACCTATAGTAAGATCTATTACCCCCCAAAAAGATTTTGATCTACAAAAAGCAAACCAATGCCTAAAACAAACTATCTTGCAAACTCCTAAATATACTCAAACTGAAAATGCACTTGCCAAATCGCTTTATACTCCGGTTCATTGCCTTTTTGAGGGGGTTTATTTGGGAAATTTACGCGCCTTTTTATCAACAGACCCTTCCTTTCTTGCAAAACATACTGTCGTGGAAACTTTAGAAGAATTAAGAGGTATTGTCTCTAAAGAAGAGTATACAAAGATGGCCAAAGGGTCTTCTGAATTGAATATAAAACTCATCATTAGCGTTACCGACTTCAAAGCCCTCGACACTGTTCCGGAAGATGATTGGTCGAAATTTATTCCCGATCTAGAGACTCTCAAGATTCAAAGACATCAAATACATACACATGATGATGATGATGCATGGGAAAATATTGAAAAAGAATTAGAAACTGTTTTTGCATTGATTGATCAGGCAAGGACTCGGGGGGAAAATATTCTCATCCACTGCGTAGAAGGATCATCGAGAAGCTCGGCTGTTGTATACGCCTATTTGATGAAAAGCTGCGGAGTAACTCTAGATGAGGCTCTTAATTTTGTAGTCAACAAACGCCCCCATGTGCAAATCAAATCTATTATGGAGCAAGGCCTCAAAGAATATTATAAACAACTCCATCTCTCCTAAAATATAACGTGGATGAGCTCATTGGTAAGTGTTTAAAAAACGCGTTTCAGGATAATGAGGATTAGATAGGCAGAATAAGGGAGAGTTTAGTCCCTCCTTTCTCAATATTGTTTACTAAGATGCGCCCTTGATGAAGATGGATGACAGCCTCAACAACTGTGAGGCCAAGGCCTATCCCTTTGGATTTTGAATCCTCTGCCCGGTAAAATTTTTCAAAGATGAGAGGAACGATTTCCTCTTCAATCCCCGGCCCCTCATCAGTCACTGAGACCATCAACTCCCCATCAAGAACCTCTGCCTCTATAATCACAGTCGTCCCCGGCGGAGAGTGTTCTATTGCATTCCTGATTACATTTTTAAGCGCAAGTCCAATGAGATTTAAATCAAAAATTGCAAAGATTGGACTCTCCGGCTGCAAATAGCGGATTGTATGTCTATTGACAAAGTTGTTCATAGCAGTAATTGCCGCATCGACTAATGTATTAATATTGTGCTGTTTTTTATCAAGACGCAAAAAGCCCGATTCTAATTCCGAGAGCGATAGAATATTATCCACAATAAACTTGAGAGATATCCCCGTCTGCTCAAGCTCATTTAAAAGGGCAATCGCTTCAGGAACGTTCCATTTTTTTTCTAATTGCTGCTTAATTTGAAACATCTTGTTCAAGGGTTGATAGAAACCCTTGGAGAGGGAGTGAAAAAAAGCATTATGGAGCTTTTCAATCTCTTTTGCATAGCTATAGACTCTGGATTTTTCCTCTACAACGAAACGCTCAAAGCAAGGACCTACCAACTGACAGACATTCTGTATAAAGTCGAGACCCGTTGGAAGCAGAGGGATATCTTTTTTAGGAGAGTAGACAAGGACTCCAAATGTCTCTCCATGAGACTTGAGTGGAGAGTACATTGCAATAGCTGAGGGAAGCGTATCTGTAAAACGCCCCGCTGGCTTGCCATGATGGAGCACCCATAGGGCTACTGACTCCTCTTTTTCGTTGGAGAGAAGGGAGATCTTGCAATGCGAAAGCGCCTGCATCTCCGCATTAGTAATTAAAAGATCTACACTACCAGCAAGGTTTTTCTCCAAGTGGGGTAAGACATCCTTCCGTAGAGATTCATAATTCCGGCTTTTAGCAATCACTTTTTCAATCTCATATAAAGAGCGTATCTTTGCTTCGCGCAGAACAATGATCCGATCCTGTTTTCTTAAACGGCTGATCAATGCTCCCATCACGACAGCGACTATAAAATACATGAAGAGGAACACGCTATCTTCAAAATTTAAACTCTTAAGTCGAAATTCCGGGGGAATAAATATGATATCCCAGATAAAAGCAAAGCAGATGGCTGCAAAGATTATCGCTCCCTTCCCAACAAAAAAGCTTAATAGAAAAATCCCTACGAGAATGATAAAACCAAAAGCCCTATATCCAACAATGGGATGGATCAAATATCCAAGAAATGTAAAAAAAACAAGTGCGCCTATTGCAATAAGGTAATCTTTTATTAAAGAGAACCTCTGCTCCTTTGCAAGAGGAGGGGCCTTTTGATGATTGACCTCCCTTGCCACTCGGAGAATAACGAGATCCATCTCTTTTGTCCGCTCTTCAAGTTTCTCTACAAGGCTTTTGCTAAATAAATGCTTTAGCCCTCTTTTTTTTCCTCTCCCAATGACAACCTGAGTAGAGTTAGTTTGATGCGCTACCCGAGTTAGCCCCTCCACAATATCTGTATCAAGAGTGGTTATTGTCTCTCCCCCAAGATCCTGCGCCAGATGAAGATGTTTGGCCAATCGTTTTTGATCCTCCTCGCTAATGCCCCTGCCTGTATCAATGTAGACGGCGCACCAGGGCGCATCCAGCGCAAATGCCCGCCTGCGGGTCATGCGAATAAGCTGATCCGATTGAGGACTTGGACTTATTGCCACAAGAATTTTCTCTCTTGTCGACCATCCTTGTCGGCCGGCAAGAATCCCATGGAAATCATGCTCCACTTTTTCCGCAGTAAATCGGAGAGCAATTTCACGGAGAGCCGTCAAGGTCTCCTCTTTAAAGAAATTCTCCATCGCAATGCGGGACAAGTCGCCGACATAAACTTTTCCCTCTTTGAGCCGCTGCAAAAGTTTTTGAGGGGTGATATCTATAAGCTCTACTGTTATGGCCTTTTCCAGAATCAGATCGGGGACAGTCTCTCTAACTTGAATTCCTGAAATCATTTCGACAAGATCTTTTCGACTCTCGATATGCTGCACATTGAGCGTTGCATATACATCAATCCCTGCATCGAGAAGTTCAAGCACATCCTGCCAACGTTTGGCATGCTTAGATCCAGGGACATTGGTATGAGCAAGCTCATCGACAATTAGAAGATCGGGTTTTTTTTCTAAAGCACTTTCCAGATCAAATTCTTTAAAGGCGATCTCTCTATAGTTTACCCACTTTTCGGGCAATATCGGGAGTCCTATAAGAAGCTCTTCCGTCTCTTTTCTCCCATGGGAGTTTACAATTCCAATCGCAACATTTAAACCCTCTTTCAATTTCTGCTTTGCCTCTGTAAGCATTGCATATGTTTTTCCAACCCCGGCAGACATTCCAAAAAATATCTTAAGGCTTCCATTTCTCTTCCGGCTCTCTGCCTGGTTTGCAAATTTTAATAATTCATCGGGTGTTGGTTGATGGTTGTTACTCATGTGCTAATTCATCCAGGGCTAAATTAAGACGCAAAACATTGACATACTCTCTTCCAAAAAAGAAACTACTCTCAATAGATGCAGTAATCAAATGGATTAGTTTATTGCGATCGAGCTTTCCGCTTTTACGATTTTTTAAGATCCGATCTACTTGAAAAAAAGCGGCTTCTAAACTGATATGAGGATCAAGACCGCTGCCAGATGCATAGACTAGATCGGGCGGAATCTCACTTCCTTGGGGAAAATTCTTCATCCTCTCTAAAACCTGATTTTTTAGCTTCTCGCTTGTCGGCCCTAAATTACTTCCTCCAGAGGGAAGAGGATTATAATCAACCGCAGAGGGACGGGGCCAAAAGTAGCTCGGATTTGTGAATTTTTGAGCTAATAGAGAAGATCCCACCGGTTGCTCATTCAAGTAAAGGAGACTTCCATCTGCTTTTTGAGCCATGAAAAGTTTTGCAAAGAGAGTCACAAAGAGTGGATAAACTCCTCCAATTATTATAAGAAATACCAGGAAAGTTCTAATAGTAGTAAACAAATTTTTCAAATTGTCTGCCAAAAAAATGTTATAATTAGATCTATAAACTTAATTCCAATAAAGGGAAGGATAATTCCCCCTACCCCATAAATCATCAAATTGCGACGGAGTAGATAGGAAGCAGATGCGCTGCAATAGGCAACACCCTTAAGAGCTAGAGGAATAAGAACAATAATGATGAGGGCATTAAAAATCACCGCGCTCAAGATGCTGCTTTTGGGAGAGTGGAGGCGCATGATATTCAAAATGGTTAATGGCCCCTTGCCTGCTTCCGTTGCATAAAGAGAGCCAAATATGGCTGGAATAATGGCGAAATACTTTGCGACATCGTTAGCAATGCTAAATGTTGTTAGGGCCCCGCGTGTCATCAAAAGCTGTTTTCCAATCTCAACAATATCTATTAATTGAGTGGGATTATTGCTTAAATCAACCATATTTCCAGCCTCGCGAGAGGGCTGTGTGCCGGTATTCATCGAAACCCCCACATCTGCCTGGGCAAGGGCTGGGGCATCATTTGTGCCATCTCCTGTCATGGCAACAAGGTGGCCAAGAGCCTGCTCCTCTCTAATGCGCGAGAGCTTCATTTCGGGTGTTGCCTGGGCGATATAATCATCAACGCCCGCTTCTGCTGCAATGAAAGCCGCAGTCAGAGGATTATCACCTGTAATCATAAGAGTTCTTATACCCATCTTCCGCAAAGCTGCAAAACGCTCCTTAATCCCCCCTTTGATGATATCTTTTAAGTAGATGCCCCCAATGACTCGCCCATTGTCCGCAACTGCAATAGGTGTGCCCCCTTCTCGCGAAATTCTCTCCATCTTATCTAAGAGCTCAGGAGAAAAGTTCCCTCCCTGCCTCTCGATAAATTTCTTAATCGCATCGATTGTCCCCTTGCGAATAGACCTTACCACCCTTCCGGCCTCATCTAAAATATCGATGCCGCTCATTCTCGTATAAGAGGAGAAGGGAATAAATTTTGTGATTTTTTCTTCGGGAATTGGAACTCTTAAGTCAAATTTCTCCTTTGCAAGCACCACAATGGAGCGTCCCTCAGGTGTCTCATCGGAAAGAGAGGCTAGCTGAGAGATCTCTGCAAGCTCTTTTTCGGTAATACCATCCCCCGGAATAAACTCCGTAGCCATCCTATTGCCAAGGGTGATCGTTCCTGTTTTATCAAGAACGAGAAGGTCGATATCCCCTGCGGCCTCAATGGCGCGTCCGCTCTTTGCTATCACATTGCGCCTCACTAGACGGTCCATGCCGGCAATTCCAATCGCATTGAGCAATGCACTGATTGTCGTAGGGATTAGGCATACGAGAAGCGCTACTAAAGCGGTGAGAGTAATGGGGTTTAGGCTCTTCTCAACACTCTTTTCATAGTAGTCGCTATAAAGCTTCACCGAAATGACGACAAGAAGAAAAATGATTGTTAAAGCGGATAAAACGATGGAAAGAGCAATCTCATTAGGAGTCTTTTGTCTTGATGCACCCTCGATAAGAGCAATCATTCTATCTAGAAAGGTGGAGCCGGGCTCGGATGTCACGCTTATTGTAATTTCCTCGCTTAAGACTTTTGTGCCAGCCGTTACCGCGCTGCTATCTCCCCCGCTTTCTCGAATCACCGGAGCAGACTCTCCGGTGATTGCCGATTCGTCAACAGTGGCAATTCCCTTCACCACATCACCATCTGCCGGGATAAAATCTCCCGCCTCGCAGAGGATTAAATCTCCGCTTTTCAGCTCTTTGGCCCCAACGATCTTCACTTTTCCGTCGACGAGTTTCTTGGCAACCATTTCAGCCTGATTTCTAAGAGTTGCAGCTTGGGCCTTGCCTCTACTTTCGGCAAGAGCGCTTGCAAAATTTGCAAATAAAACCGTAAACCAGAGCCAAAGGGAGATTTGAAACTCATACCAGAAGGACTCTCCACTAAAAGCTACAGATATTGTTTTCACCGTCATCAGAATAGCAGCGAGATAGGCAACAAACATGACAGGGTTTCTAAACTGTACTCTCGGAGAAAGCTTTAAAAAAGATTCTTTTAAAGCATCCGGCAGGAGAGACCTAAATAAATGAATGTCTTCATCACTCATAAATTAAAACGTTTTCCCCTTTAACATTAAGATGTTTTCGATAATTGGACCGAGGGAGAGAGCCGGAAAAAATGTCAATCCACCTACAATCAGAATGACACTCCCAAGCAAAATCGCAAAGAGAGGAGTGTTTGTTGCAAAAGTTCCCGAAGAGGGAGCCATCGCATTTTTTTTGACTAGAGTCCCCCCAATTGCAAGCGATGCAATGAGGATAGCGAACCTTCCACCTGCCATGCACAAGGCCAAAGAGAAGTTGTAAAAAAAAGTATTGGCGTTAAGGCCTGCAAAAGCGCTTCCATTGTTTGCTGAGCAGGATGCAAAGGCGTAGAGAATTTCAGAAAGCCCATGAGGACCTTGATTTCCTAAACCCTTTAATGCAAGAGGGAAAATGCAAGCGATCCCCGATCCAACAAGGATCAGGGTGCTTGGAAGAAGGATCGCTAGCATGACCCAGCGCATTTCTCTTTTTTCTATCTTTTTCCCAAGATATTCCGGTGTTCTTCCCACCATTAATCCCGAGAGAAAGATGGTCAGTAAGACAAACATGAGCATCCCACAAAGACCAACTCCCACCCCTCCAAAGACCACCTCTCCGAGCATAATATTAAATAGGGCCATTCCCCCCGAAATAGGCGGAAGACTCGAATGCATGCAATTGACAGATCCATTTGCTGTTGCAGTCGTTGAGACTGCCCAAAGAAGGCTGCTCGGCATTCCAATCCGCACCTCCTGCCCCTCTAAAATGGGTTGAACGGGAAAAATAGGATTCTTCAACTCAGCAAAACCCCAAGCAATCCCCACTCCTATGATCCATAGACCAAACATTGCAGCCAAGATCACAACTCCCTGACTTTTAAATCCTGTCAAGCATCCAAACATATAAACTGTCGCTGCCGGAATGCAAAGAATAGCAAAAAGCTGAAGAAAATTTGAAAGGGGTGTAGGATTTTCGAAGGGATGAGCGCTATTTGCATTAAAAAAACCCCCTCCATTTGTTCCTAGCTGTTTAATTGCAACTTGACTAGCAACTGGACCCATAGGAATTTTCTGCTCCGCTTTTTCTAATGTCGTCACACTCCTATACTCTTTAAAATTTTGGATCACCCCCTGGCTGACAAGGAAAAGGGCAAAAGCTATGCTGAGTGGTAGGAGCAGATAGAGGATTGTGCGAGTGAGATCGACAAAGAAGTTACCAATTGTCGTAGCATTTTTCCTTGTAATGCCTCTGATTAGTACCAGGAGGGCAGCGTTACCGCTTGCTGCGCTAAAGAAATTTTGCACTGTTAAACCAACCATCTGCGTGAGATAGCTTAGAGTTGTCTCTCCCGGATAGGCTTGCCAATCTGTATTCGTTGTAAAACTTACAGCAGTATTTAAGGCTAGAGACCATTCAACATTACCGAAACCCTCAGGATTTAAGCCAAGGAAGCTCTGGAAGAGTTGGAGTAGGAAAAGAAAGAGGAAGCCGACAAAATTAAAGAGGAGTAACGATGTGGCATATCCTTTCCAGTTGCTCTCTTCATTTTCTTTGATGCCGCATAAACGGTAGATCCAAACTTCCGCCCATCTAATTGGAAAAAATTGGAGTTTTCCCGAAAAGACCCCTGCCATGTAACTTCCAAGGATGGGAGTTACTAATATAAGAAGCACAATTAAAAAAAGAATGGGCATCAGCTCATGGATAATCATTTAAAACTTTTCGGGATAGAGAATCGTATACACTAAATAGACCAAAAATATTAAGGCTACTCCTGCTGCAAAAATAAACTCCATACTACCTAATAAAAATTAATCATAAAAACAACAGACTCGAATTAAGGAATCTTTGAATTATTGATCTAAAAAATAACAAGATAGGCAGGATAGATTTTATAGTGTTACCCCAAGTCTTAGTTTTAGAAAACATTACCTATATCCTGCCTATCCTGCTTATCCTGTTATTTAATTTTTTAGCGATCAGCTTATTTAAACCCAATCCCTTTTCTCTGTGGTTAATTATTATTGATCGTTTTTCATTCTATACCAAATGTAAAAGAGGACTCCTAGTATTAAAATAGTCAGTAGAGTATCAACATGATTGCGCGCAAGCTTATAAATCGTCGAGATATAGTGATGGAAAAAATAGCCAACTGAAAGAAATAGGGATGCCCAAACAACGGCTCCAATATAGGCAAAAAGGGCAAAAACGGGGTATTCCAAGCGGCTAATTCCTGCTGTCAATCCGGTAAAATGGCGCACTCCCGGAACAAAATATCCAAAAAAAAGAGTCCATTTCCCATATCGGCGAAACCAGTCATGCAATTTATCAATCTTTTCTCGAAGCCCATCCCACTCATTATATTTTTTTAGTAGAAATTTCCGCCCCAACCTTCCTACAAAATAACTCATCGTAATCCCGGTGATTGCTCCCCCGTAAGCTGCCAAGACAGCTGGAGCTATATAGAGTCCGCCTGTGAACATTAAATACCCGGCAAAAATTAGTAACCCCTCTTCAGGGATTGGCAAGACGACAATTCCAAGGGCTAGCAATCCAAAGAGAGCAAAGCTCCCATACGTTTTGAGCCAAATAAGAAAAATATCGTGCAAATGATCCATACTTATAAAAAATATTGTCCGTGCAATCCGCCCGGTAGTGAATGCGAAACTTTTGCGCGTCCTATCTCTTTAAAACTCTTTCCATCGAGAATAAGTAAGAAAGAAGTGTGGCTGCGGCTATCAAAAACGACCGCTAAAATGACCCCCTCATCCTCCTCGTTTCCCATAGGATTTGCAATGAATACCGGCTCCCCGCAGTAACATCCTATCTCCGACCAGGCAAGATACTCTTTAGTATGGGTGTCGACCTTATAGAGGAGACTTGCATCTCCGGCAGGTCTTGCAACAGCGCCTGCGTCTTTAGCTTCCGTCAGATAAACAAAGCGGTAGTGACATCCATCTACTCTTTCATTAATGCGAGGAAATTCGCACATTTTATCAAAGAGAGTCTCATTCGTAATCTTGCCGGTTTCAAGAGAGAGATGGAATCTTTCGAGACGAGTCGGATAGTTGTAATAATCCTGCAAGTTTTGTTGCGGATCGCTATTTGAATTAAAAATAGCTCCCAAAATGATCTGAGGATCATTATAACGGATGATATCCATTATAATTGTACCCTCCTTTTCAAAAGCATTGACATGATGGAAGGCAAAAAAGGGATCTGTTTTATATTTTCCAACAACTTTCCCAGAATTACGATTCACAACAATAAATTGCGTTCCTCTTTCAGGATGCCAGGTAAAATTCTTAATAAAAGCTAAGGATTGCAAGAGAAGATCGAGCGGCTTCAAAACAAAGGGGAACTCAGTGAGGATAATGTGGTTTTCTGTCACAGCAAAAGTATGCATGTAAGCCGGTTCAAGAACGGGAATTTCTGCAATGATCATTCTTTCGGATGAATGATCTAAAATACGATAGAGAATGTATTTGCTTGTCTTTCCATATTGGATAAGATAGTTGATGCTCTCTTTGCGCTTCGGATCGAAATGGGGATGAGCCGACTCCCAGCATTTCTCTTTGGGTAACTCATCGTCATATTTAAAAGCTCCCAATGTATCGAGAGTTTCTTTATTAAATTTAACAGGGAGAGGAGTTTCTGTTAGAGCAACGTATTGATCTGCAAGTTTTGCAACATTCACATTTGCATTATGGAGAGGCTCATGGACATAGGGGACAAACCAGGTAAAAAAACGTTTAAAAATAGACTTGCAGGGATCAACAGCAAATCCCTCATAGCCTAAAGAGCCCTCTTTAAAGACTTTCTTATAGGCATCGCTTCTTAAAAATTTGTTCGAATAATAAATACCCTCCTCTCCAAAAGCAAAGGCATGAAGCATCGCAAGCCCATCAAACCAGTGGCTATTTTTTACCCCATCAATGTTAACAGTCACAGGGCCATTTCGGATGAGTGTTCCCTGGAGCCAGCTTGGTATTTCTCCCTGAATTTCGAGAGGCTGCGATACACTTTCTCTTTGGAGCTCGGTAGTAATGATCTTTTTTCGGACAGCCATGTTTAAACCAGATAGTTTCTCAAGGTTTACCTGAAAGCAGGGATTTTTTCATAATTTTCTTAAAACCCCTCCCTCTATCTGATACAATTTTCCTTTCAACATGGAAAAGCTATGAGAATTGGAATTGAAACAGAGTCTTTAACGCGGGAGCTAACAGGGGTTGGATATTATACCTTAACTCTTCTTGAGGGGTTAATAGCGCAAAAAGAGAGGGTGGTCTGCTTTCATACAAAACAGTCGACTCATCCTCAATTAGATTCTCTTGAACACTTCTATTTTAGAAAGCCTCTTCCTATTCCCCTCTACAATAGTCTAGCTGCTCTTTTCCGCTATCGATGCTTCAATAAGGTGGATCTATTTCATTTCACAAGCCCAAGAACTCTCTATTTAAAAAAACCCAAAATCCCTTTTCTCATCAATGTCCACGATGTAATTGCCCTTCGCCACCCAAATTTCTTTCCCAAAAAGACCTACTTGATGATGAAATATCTATTGCCCAGATATTTAAAAGACGCAGCTGCCATTGTCACCATAAGCGTTACTACAAAAAGAGATCTCATAGAGTATTTCCATCTTCCTGAGGAAAAAATCCATATTATCTACCCCGCCCTTTTACCAAGAGAGCGTCCCATTAGCTTGGAAAAAGAGCCCTACTTTTTATATGTCGGGTCATTTGAGCCCAGAAAAAATCTACAGGGCATTATTGAGGCTTTTGCTTTAGTAAAAGCGGCCGGATTTGACTATAAACTCATACTTGTTGGAGGTGAGACAAGAGAGCATAAAATTCCTTTTGAACTTATAAAAAAGCATGCATTGGAAAGAGATGTCATTTGCAAGGGATTTATCTCCGAAGAGGAGAAAAATAGCCTCTTTTGCAAAGCGACCCTTCTTGTATGGCCCTCTT
>Ga0207088_1053_pt2 | contig 23140 bp, 18 predicted proteins | sample Alteio_BWMinHeat_52_FD_153564 | JGI IMG/M metagenome (GOLD analysis project Ga0207088, IMG submission 153564) | Enriched cells from forest soil in Barre Woods Harvard Forest LTER site, Petersham, Massachusetts, United States -... | ecosystem: Environmental > Terrestrial > Soil > Temperate forest >... | reverse complement strand
AATCCGATTCGCGCTGACGTGCGCATCATTGCCGCCACCTGCGGCGATCTGGAGTTGGCGGCGGCGGAGAAGAGAGTTCAGGAAGAGTTGTTCTATCGCCTGAGCGTCTTCGAATTGCGTGTGCCACCCTTGCGGGAGCGGCACGAGGAAATCCCATTGCTGCTCGGGCACTTGATGAACCGGCTGACCCGCCGCTATGGCGTCCCGGCTCCGCGCTTTTCGAGCGTTTTGCTGGATGCATGTCAGCAGTATCCGTGGCCCGGCAACTTGCGCGAGTTGGAGAACTTTGCCAAGCGCTTCCTGGCGCACGGCGATGAAGACGCAGCTTTGCAGGAATTGCATTCGCGTCCCGATCACGGATTTGCAACCAGGGGCGAGAATGGAGACGGGCACGCGAGGACCAGCGTTGACTCGTCGAACGGTCACCGTTTGAATATGCAGTCGGCAGATGTAAGGTCGTCTCTGAAGTTGCTCGTAAGAAACGCCAAGGGAGAGGCCGAGCGCGGCGCAATTGCCCAGGCGCTCGAGCAGACGCACTGGAACCGGAAAGCGGCGGCCCGTTTGCTGAATGTCAGTTATCGTGCTTTGCTTTACAAGATCCAGGAATACCACCTGGCTCCGCCGTCAGAGCCTGCGCGACTTCTTGATGCCGGCGGTGAGCGGCAAGCGAAATGATTGAAACACGCAGCATTGAAAGACTACGATTGAACCGGAAAATCGCTGAGAGGCAATTGCTTATGACGGAAACCCTGACCGGCCGTCGAATCATGTCAATCCTGACGCTTCTGGCACTCGTCTCCATCGGAGCGTACGCGCAATCCGATTCCGCAGTGCGACCCCCGGTGCCCGCTGCCGCCGCCGCCGATAAACGTGCCGGCGAGAAGCCTGCGGAGGGCGCGCAGGCCACCCATTCGGACAGTTCTTATGTGATTGGCGCCAATGACGTTCTGGCTATCAATGTGTGGAAAGAACCTGACATTTCGCGTTCAGTTCCGGTTCGTTCCGATGGCAAGATTTCGTTGCCCTTAGTCGGGGAGTTGCAGGCAAGCGGTCAAACGCCGCGGCAACTGGAGCAAGAGATCAGCACGCGGCTGAAGAATTATATTTCCGAGCCTGAAGTCACCGTCATCGTTACCGACAGCAAGAGCCAGAAGATCAACATTATGGGCATGGTAACTCGACCTGGCGCTTATTTGCTTACGAGCTCGACCACCGTGCTCGATTCGATCGCGATGGCGGGCGGGTTCAAAGACTTCGCGAAGCAGAAGTCGATTTACGTTTTGCGACAGAGCGCCGACGGGAAACAAGAACGGCTTTCGTTTAACTATAAAGAAGTGATTAAGGGCAAGAATCCGGAACAGAACATTCGCCTGCAGGCTGGCGATACGGTCGTGGTTCCGTAGCTTGGCGATGAGCATGCGACGCTGGTTGATTCTCGTGTTGGTGGGTGGTGGGATGCAGTTGTTCGCAATAGGTCAAAATCCATCGTCCCAGAACCCGCCGGGCCAGAATTCGGGTGAAGGTAGCGGGAGTCAAAGAACGGCTCCTGCTCCCGCCCTTACGGGAATAGTAGGAATGCAGTCCGAAGGAGAAGCGGAGGACGCGAGTAGTACTCTGCCACAGATTCCGTCGTTTCTGGGAGGGAAGGGAATTAACACGACAGTGCTCTCCAAGATGGACCGATCGAATTACCTGCGAGCCGGACTGAATGTGGGGTCGACCTATGATGACAACCCCTACCTAGTGTCCAGTGGGGCGACGAGCAACACGAGCGTTTCAATTTTTCCGAGCATACAAATTGAAGAAACATCCTCGCGAATTCGGTGGGATCTTGGGTACGCCGCGGGTCTGACTATCAATCAGAATTTCACGAATCAGAACGATTCATCCCAAAGCCTGACCCTCGACTCCCAGTTCCGGCTGAGTCCGCATGTGAATTTGCGAGTGGCCGAAAACTTTTCCATGACCAGCGGGTTTTTCGATTCAGGCACCGGCACCGGCGGTGTTGGGTCGGGTGGTCCGAATGCCAGCCTGGTGGCTCCGCTCTCAACACAACGCTCAAGCATGACGACCGTCGAGACGAACTATCATTTTGCGCTAAGCGATCTGGTTGGAGCCAGCGGGACATTCTATGACCTCCATTTCACCAATACGCCGCAAGGAACTGTGTTAACGGATTCTCAAACCGCCACTGGAACGGCCTTTTGGATCCACCGGTTGGTTGGCGAGGATTGGGGTGGAATCAGCTATAATTTTGAGCGCATTACGTTCAACCCCGTGGGAGAGACGCGCGTTCACAGCTTTTTGTTTATGAACTCACTGGGTATTTCCAAGCGGTTCACCCTGACCGGCTTTATCGGTCCCCAATATTCAGAGAATCACGGCCTGGTTCCCGGCGTTGGGGGTCAGTCGGTGCAATCCAACGGGTGGTCGCTCGCCGGCGGAGTGGAAGGTGGCTGGAAGAATCAGCACAACAGCGTGTCCGCCGGGTACTCGAGAAGCATCAGCGACGGTGGCGGACTGCTGGGTTCCGTGCGCCTGCAGACGGTGCACGGTACGTTCCGCCATCAGCTGACACCAGGGTGGGCGGCGGCCCTCACTGGAAGCTACGGGAAAAACGACTCACTCTTGGTGCCGTCGGCAAGCACTGCAAGTTCGATTAATTTTACTTCCGTAGGGGTGTCTGCGGAGCGCAGCGTCGGGAAGAGTTTGGGTTTTCGAATTGGTTACTCCCATGATTTCCAGCAGCAGGTTGGCCTGCCTGCTCCTAGCCCAACGTTGGATGCGAACCGCAATCGTTTCTTTGTGACGCTTTCGTATCAGTGGGCCAAACCTTTAGGAATGTGAGCATGGAAGAAGAACTACAAGAATCAAGCCAGCTGCCAGATGTTGCCCAGATCAAGGGAATGGTCCGCCGTCGACGGTGGCAATTTCTTGTGCCCTTTTTTTGCGGCTGGTTGCTGGTGTGGGGAGCAAGCTGGGTGATCCCTTCGACCTACCGGTCGGGCACTCTGATTCTGGTGGAACAGCCTTCGGTGCCGGCGAAGTATGTTGAGTCGAACATCGACAGTGACATTCAGCATCAGCTGGATAGCATTACACAGCAAATCCTGAGTCGCACGCGCCTTCTCCGAATCATTGACGGCCTTGGTCTCTACGCTGAGGAGCGGAAGCACAAGGGCCCGGACGAACTGGTCGAGAAGATGCGCAAGGACATCGAAATCGAACTGACGCACAGCGACGACAGGAAGCTCTCTTCCTTCAATATTTATTATGCGAGTCGCGATCCGAAGATGGCGCAACAGGCAACGAGCGAACTGGCAAACCTGTTCATCACGGAGAATCTCGAAGAGCGGCAAAAGCGCTCGGAGAATACGACCAGCTTTCTCGAAGATCAGCTCGATCAGGCGCGCGCAAAACTGGCCGCCCAGGAAGCGAAATTACGCGTGTTTAAAGATCAGCATCTGGGCGAGCTGCCAACCCAGACGCAGAGTAATTTACAGATTCTAACTGGCCTGCAGAGTCAGCTGCAGGCGAACCAGGATTCGCTGAACCGGGCCAAGCAGCAAAACACCTATCTGGAATCGCTGATCAATCAGTATCGCGCTATGGGCACCGGTTCCAAGCCGGGCGAGGCCGCTCCATTAGGTTTGACCGACATCGACAAACAGCTGGATCAACTAAAAGCGCAGCTCGCGGATTTGACGTCCCACTATACCGATAAACATCCAGACGTGCGCAAGACCAAAGAGCAGATTTCACGGATGGAGGCCACGCGCGCCCGGATCGTCGCCGACATGAACAGTCGACCGAGCAGCTCCAGTTCAGATCCGGCCCCGGTTGCGTCGCTCGATCCGAAAACCGCGCCGATGCTGGATATGGAAAGTCAGCTAAAGGCCAATCGCCTCGAGATCGCGAACCGGGAGGCGGAGATTAAAGACGAGCAAGGCAAAATCAACCAATATCAGGCACGGCTGAATATGGCCCCGGTCATGGAACAACAGTATGCGGATATCACGCGGGACTATGATCAGTCGAAGACCGACTACGAAGCGCTACTGGCCAAGAAGAACCAGTCGGAAATGTCGACTGACCTGGAGAAGACCCAACAGGGCGAACGATTCCGCATGTTGGATCCGCCGAATCTTCCGATAAGGCCGTACAAACCGAACCGTTTAATGTTGTGCGGCGCGGGACTGGCAGTGGGCCTTGTTCTTGGCGGAGGCTTCGCCATCGGCCAGGAAAAGCTCAGCGGCAGACTCTACAGCGAGGGCGAGATCAAGAGAGTGATTCCGTTCGATGTGATCGCGGAGATTCCGCCGATCGAAAGTGTTGATGAAGAGTCTTCTCACCGGCGCGGTGCCTGGATCGCGGGCGCTGCGGCAGTGGTAGTGGTTGGATTTATCCTGTTAGGATCGGCAGTAACGTATTTGTTCGGCTAGAGATCATGTACAAGAGTTTCTACAATCTGCAGCGAAACCCGTTCGAGATTACACCGGACCCGTCGTTCTTATTTCCCACGACGCGGCACAACGAAGCCCTCGCCTCGTTGTACTACGGAGTGACGGCGCATCGCGGGTTCGTAGTATTGACGGGCGAGGTGGGCACGGGGAAGACGCTCATTCTGCACTCGTTGCTTGGCTTGCTGCAGCGTCGCGATGTAGCCTTCGCTCTGATCTTCAACCCGACGCTGTCGCCTCTGGAATTCATGCGCTATCTCGCGCGCGATTTTGGGTTGCCGGTCGGAGACAAGGCCAAAGACGAACTAATCCACATGCTGAACGGCTTTCTGTTGCAGAGACATCAGAAGGGTCTGACAACGATTCTGGTAGTGGACGAGGCTCATCACTTGTCGCCAGAGATACTCGAAGAAATCCGGCTTTTAACCAACCTGGAAACGTCACAACAAAAGCTGCTCCAAATTGTGCTCGCAGGTCAGCCGGAACTCGATCTGAAACTTGATGCCCACGAACTCCGGCAGCTGAAACAGCGAATTGCTTTACGCTGCCATCTCGACCCACTCAGTCTGAACGAGACCCGGGAGTACATTGGCCGCCGTCTTCGGATTGCGGGGGCGACTGGAGTTGTCCAGATTTTTTCCGGACCTGCGATCGAGGCTGTGTTCCGGCACTCGCGGGGAATTCCGCGGCTCGTCAACACCATCTGCGACAACGCGCTGCTCGCGGGCTATGCCAAGCATGCCGCCACAATCACCTCGGAAATCATCGACGACGTCGCGCGCGATTTGCGGCTCGGGGTAGTGGCGGTAGATCCGAGGAACAGTCCCGCTGCGCGGCTGACGAAGGAACAAGAGCAAAACGAGCTTCTGCAAGCGGTGAAGACATTGCTCGACGTGCGTGAACGCATGCACCAGACTGAGACGAAGGGCCGGTTGCAGTAAGCGCAGGTTGTTCTCATGAGCTATATATTTGAGGCGTTGCAGCGAGCAGAGGCGGAGCGGTCAGGCGGAAGCGTGCCGAAGGACGCCGACTCGGTCGCGGGACTGCTGCAAAAGGTCGAACAAGAAATCGATCGCAGACAAGCTCTCTCCGAATTACCGCTGGCGGCGAGACCGGAGTCACTAGGGGCAGGGGCGTTTACTTCCGCGAAGAGGCTGTTGCCGGCCCTGGCTGCCGATTCCCGGCTGGTATGTCTGACCGATCAGGGCGGCTTGGCGGCGGAAAAGTTTCGTGTGTTGGGGCTGAAGTTGCGGCACCTGCGCGAACGGCGCAAGCTCAAACGCATCGTGATTACGAGCAGTATTCCAGAAGAAGGCAAGAGTCTGATTGCAGCCAACCTCGCGCTCAATCAATCGCGAAGCAAGGTCCTCAATGCTGTCCTTATTGATGGCGACTTGAGGCGGCCCGAGTTAGGACGCCGTTTCGGTTTTAATCGGAACCTGCCAGGACTCAGCGAGGTTCTCCGCGGCGAACGCGAGCTCTCTGAAGTCGTGTACAAGCTCGAAGGCTCCGGCCTCTGGTTCATTCCCGCGGGCGTGACCCCGGAGAATCCGATTGAGGTCATGCAATCGGGTCGCTTGCAGCAGTTACTCGAACAACTCGAAACATTTTTCGATTGGATCATCATCGACACCCCTCCCGTTCTTCCGCTGGCGGATACGCCGCTCTGGATGAAGCTCGCGGATGGAGTGCTTCTTGTAGCTCGTGAGGGTGTGTGCGAAAAGAAACAGCTGGAGCGGGCGGTGGAGGTTATTGACCGTTCCACGATGCTGGGCGTGATTGTAAATAGTTGTAGCAGCAACGAGCAGAAGTATTATTATTCACGGTACGGCCCGGCAGCGGCCAACTCTGAGGAAGCCTCCCCACCCGCAGCCGAACGCTGAAAACCGGTTTTACCTTCCCCTTCAAAACGTAATCTCCCCCGTCGAATTCAAATCGTTTCCGCGACTACGAGGCACTTGTTGCTACCCGTAGCGCGCGAGGAGATGCAGCGTGGCGTCAATATCGGCAAACCCTCAACCCATTAATAGGAAGTCTCAACCTCAGAACCTGCTCGACTTCAACGAAATCCTCTCGGAGGAAGCCTTCCGCCGAATGATCTCGATCGAGCGCAAGCGCAGCGAGCGTTCGCAGCGGCCATTCGTACTTTTGCTCATCGACACCGGGCGCGGTCAGTCGGGTGACAAGCAAGCTCGCGTCCTGCTGGACATGCTTTCCGCGCTGCAAGGAGCGACCCGAGAAACTGACATTACCGGCTGGTACACGACAAACTCGGTGGCGGGAGTGATGTTCACCGAAATCGTTCTGGACAACGACAACAAGGAAGCGCTCAGCACGATCCTTTCCCGGATCGGCGCGCTCCTGCGCGAAAAGCTCGACACCGATCAGTTCAGCCGCGTAAAGTTTTCCTTTCACGTGTTTCCCGATGATTGGGATTCGCAGGACCCCGAGCGTCCCAGCAACCCAACGCTTTATCCGGATCTCGAAAAACGCCAGCAGTCGAACCGGCTGGGCCGCGCCACCAAACGAATGATCGACGTGCTGGGAAGCCTCTCTTTGCTCGCGTTGTTGTCGCCCGTGTTTCTGGCCATCGCAGTGGCAGTCAAGCTGACGTCCGAGGGGCCGGTTCTGTTCCGTCAGAAGCGCATCGGCGAGTACGGGACCCCGTTCACGTTTCTGAAATTCCGCTCGATGTGCACGGATAACGATTCCAGCCAACACAAGGAATACGTCCGTCAACTCATTGCCGGACAGGCCGCCAAACAACCGACGGATGGCAACGGGGAAGGAGTCTTCAAGCTCACGAATGATCCCCGGATCACTCCGGTAGGGAGTTTCCTGCGACGCACGAGCCTGGATGAATTGCCACAATTTCTCAATGTGTTGCGAGGCGAGATGTCATTGGTTGGACCGCGCCCCCCGGTGCCCTACGAGGTGGAAGCCTACGCGACCTGGCATCGACGCCGCCTGCTCGAAGCCAAACCGGGAATTACCGGACTCTGGCAGGTCGGGGGCCGCAGCAGGGTCGGATTTGACGATATGGTTCGACTCGATCTGCGCTACGCGCGCAATTGTTCGCCTTGGCTCGATCTGAAGATTCTGATGCAGACTCCGAAGGCAGTGATCGCCGGAAACGGTGCCTGCTAGCTGCCACCCGACCGTTTTCCAACTCTTCAATCCATGTCATTATTCACATAACAACGGTCGCCCTCTCTTCTCGGTTCGAATACGCGTTCATCAGGTGCATTCTCATGCTTAAGTTTGGTGTCATCGGCTACGGTTATTGGGGGCCGAATATTGTGCGCAATCTGCGCGCTTTGGAAGGTTGCCAGGTCGTCGGGATCTGCGATCAGACTCCCGCAGCTCGCAAACGCATACAAGCGGCGAATCCCGGAGTTCCGGTCTATAGCGATGCAAATGAACTGATAAAGTCACCCGACGTCGATGCCATCGCGGTGGTCACGCCGGTGTGGACTCACTACGAATTAACCAGGGCGGCGCTTGAAAGTGGCAAGCACGTGTTCGTGGAGAAGCCATTTACCAGCACCGCGGCGCAAGCGGAAGAACTGATTGACCTGGCGGCACAGAAAAACCTCCAGATCATGGTGGACCACACGTTTCTGTTTACCGGTGCAGTCCGCAAAATACAGAACCTCCTCAAAGATGGGACGCTCGGCAAGCTCTACTACTACGACTCGACCCGTGTGAACCTGGGGCTGTTTCAGCACGATTGCAATGTGATCTGGGATCTCGCGCCACACGATCTCTCGATCATGAACCACCTTCTGAAGAAAGACGCCGAGGCGATCTCGGCAACCGGTCAATCGCACCTCAATTCGCACGAAGATATTGCGTTCATTACCGCTTACTATCCTGACGCGATGATCGCGCACGTCAACGTGAACTGGATATCGCCGGTCAAAGTTCGCACCACACTGATTGGCGGCGAAAAGAAAATGCTTGTCTGGAACGACCTAGAGGCCGACGAGAAGCTGAAGATCTATGACAAGGGCGTCGACGTGAAGAGCCAGGAGGGCGTGTACAACCTGCTCGTCAGTTACCGCTCTGGCGACATGTGGGCTCCTCAGGTCGAACAAGTAGAAGCGCTTCGCTTGGAGCTTGGATACTTCGTGGAGTGCATCAAGAAAGATGAGACACCATTCAACGACGGCCGCGCGGGTTTGAGAGTCGTTCGCATGCTGGAAGCAGCGACTAAATCGCTCGCCAAGCGCGGCGAACTGGTCTACGTTTGAATCTGCTAGGCAGTTCGCAGCAAATTGGATTTGAGCAATCTGTCACGGACAACTCCTATGGATGAATTCCTAAGCATTGCTCCAAGTGTGAAACTCGGCCGAGACGTCAAACTTTCAAAATTCATCAACCTCTACGGCTGCGAAATCGGCGACGAGACGAAAATTGGTGCGTTCGTCGAGATACAGAAGAATGCCACAGTTGGGAAGCGCTGCAAGATTTCGAGCCACACTTTCGTGTGCGAAGGCGTGACTATCGAGGACAACGTCTTCGTGGGTCACAATGTGACCTTTGTCAATGATACTTACCCTCGTTCCGTCGGAGCCGATGGCCAACTCCAGACGGAAGCGGATTGGAAGGTTGAAAAGACCCTGGTGAAAAAGGGCGCTTCGATCGGCTCAGGGTGCACGATTCTGGCGAATGTCACAATTGGGGAAAATGCCATCGTGGGTGCCGGCAGCGTTGTCACGAGAGACGTCCCGCCGAACCGTGTTGTTTTTGGAAACCCCGCACGGATCCATCGCTGCATCGCCCAACCCATGGAGGTGACAAAGTGAGCCTTTCCAACATTCCCTTCCTTGATCTTGTTACTCCACACTTAGATCTCGAACAGGAACTCACTGCTGTGTTCCAGCAGGCGCTGCGCAGCGCCGGCTTCATCGGTGGCCCTATGGTGGAGAATTTCGAAAAGTCATTCGCGGCCTTCTGTACCGCGCAGTACGCGGTCGGAGTTAGTAGCGGCACTGATGCAGTGCGATTCGCGCTGATGGCTGCCGGTGTTCGCTCTGGGGATGTAGTGGCGACGGTCCCAAACACCTTCATCGCGACCACGGCAGCGATTTCGCAAGCCGGTGCCGTGCCTGAGTTTGTCGATATTGACGAACGCACCTACAACATGGATTTCGAGAAGCTTCGCGAGTACCTCGAGCAAAGTTGCGCTCGCGATGCCGCCGGTAGGCTGATCAGCCGCCGCAGTGGGTGTCCCGTGACCGCAGTCGTCCCCGTCCATCTGTATGGACAGATGGCTGACATGGATCCGATTCTCGAATTGGCCGACCGTTATGGCCTGATTGTGATCGAAGATGCTTGTCAGGCTCACGGGGCCCAGTACTATTCACGAAAGCATAATCGCTGGTTCACGGCCGGTTCGATGGGCCACGCCGCCGCGTTCAGCTTCTATCCCGGGAAGAACCTAGGAGCGTGCGGGGAGGCCGGCGCGGTCACGACGAACGATGAGGCTATTGCCGCCAAAAGCCGAATGCTCCGCGATCACGGCCAGGCCAAGAAGTACTATCACGAGTTCGAGGGCTACAACGGCCGATTGGACGCGATTCAGGCTGGAATCCTGAGTGTGAAGTTGAAACACATGCCGGGTTGGAATACCAAGCGTCGCGAGAGAGCTGAAGAGTACAAACGCCTGTTTGCGGTTTCTGAAGGCGGACTTCAGGTCCCATTCGAGCCCTCTTGGTCCCGCGCCGTCTATCACTTGTATGTCGTGCGCACGGCGGATCGCGAAGGATTGATGGCTTATTTGAAAGACGCCGGAATTGGTGTAGGCATTCACTATCCGATCCCGTTGCATCTCCAGAAGGCCTACGCGTCTCTGGGCGATAAGACTGGAGATTTGTCAGTCACTGAGCGAGTTGCTCGCGAAATCATCTCTTTGCCTATGTTCCCGACGCTCACGGCGGACCAGCAGAAACGCGTCGTCAGTGCGGTGATAAGCTTTTCTGCCCAAGAAGAGATCGCCTGGCGATAACCGTGCCGAGATAGCTTGTCAATGCTTTGGAACAATGAGATTGAAAGGCCATCCCCACCGTCCTCCTCCTTATCTGTATCTGCGGCGAGCGTTCACAAGTGACTTCTTCTGATCGCCCGAAGATCGTTGTTTTCACTACCGAGGCTGCGAACACAATGAACAAGGCTGTCTAATTAAGACCGTGACCACAATAAACAACAACCTTACCCCAGACGCCAAGGTCACGAGATCCATTGGCCGGAACACCCTATTCGGCGTGATGTCTAATCTTGCCCAAGTTGGGACCCGGCTAATTACGGTACCGATCGTAATTCACTACCTGGGCTTGGGAGGGTACGGCATCTGGAACATCATTATGATGACCGCGACCTACATGCGGTTCGGAAGTGTCGGCGTCAAGACAGCGTTCCAGAAATATGTCGCCGAAGCCACCGGAGACGGCGATTACGAGCGCGCGAACAAGCTGCTGAGCACCGGAACAATTCTCATGCTCGTGCTTTCCGTGTGTGGCTTGATTCCCATTGCGCTGTTCTCGCTACCGATTGCGAAGCTGGTAGGCGTTCCCGCCCCATTTCTGAAAACGTGTGCCGGCTCGATTTCACTGCTGGCTTTGATCATGTTAATGGCAAACGCGGGTGCGGCCTACGAATCCATCATCATGGGCGGACACAGGATTGATATCGTAACAACATTCCGTACCGTCCTGACGATCATCGAGGCGGTGTCTATCGTCGTCGCGCTACATTTTGGTGGCGGATTATTTGCCATGGCCTGTGTAATGGGAGCGTCTGAACTCCTCTACATCTCGGGTTGCTATTTCACCTCCCGTCGGGTCGTTCCACAGATGCAAGTACGGTTAAGGTATTTCAGCACAGGAACATTCCACGAGTTGCTGCGCTTTGCCGGCAGCTACCAGTTAGTGAATGTCCTGGAAGTGTTGTACGCCGCGCTCGTGCCGTTTGCCATTCTGAGGGCATTTGGCGCCACATCAGCCGGAGTATATGCCGTTGTGAGCCGGGTAGTCTGGTCCGCCGCAATTCTGCAGGAAGCGTTTCTGCCGCCCATATTATCGGGAGGGACAATGGTCTTCGCCTCCGGGTCGGCGGAACGAATGCAGGCATTGGTCGCGAAAGCATACAAAGTAGTGCTCGCGCTCTCCCTGTTTCCGCTGGGTTTTATCTCGGTGTTCGGAGTTGTGCTGGTTTTTGCCTGGACGGGAGAAGCCGATCCGTCGTTCCGTGTCGCGTTTTGGTTAGTCTCTTTGACGACGGTGTTTGGCGCGATTTCCCGACTAGCTTTTGTTCTTTACAGAGTCTCAGGTAGGGCCCTCCTGGACAACGTTTGGCAGGGTCTCCGAGTTGCGCTCATTTGTGCGGTCATGGTTTTCGCGCGCAGACTAGGCTTTGTCGGAGTTCTGGGTGGGGTGGCCATTGTAGAAATGTTTGGAATGCTTTTCATGCTCTTTGCACTCACTCGAGCGTTCCACTTGTTTCGTGCTGTGTCGTTGGTTCCCGACTTGATCCGGATTACGTTAGCGGTGGCTTTGATTCTCTTGGTGGGAGCGATCGCGTCATCTCTACCTGTGCCAGGGGGGCTGGAAGGGCGCCTACCAGCCATCTTCAAACTGGTCGAGGCATGTGCCGCTTGCTTGCTGGTCGCGTGGCCTTTAGCTGTGCGAACAAGAGTGATCACCCCTACAGACAGAGCGGCGCTGGTCAACTCATTTTTCCCCAGCCGAAAACCCGGCACCAACGCGATAGAACGGGGAGCGGAAGCCTGAAGTGGACACTCGCGTGATTCCCCTTCCACTATTTGCAGTCCGCTGTTTGCCCAGGATAGCGGCGAAGGCAAATACTGCGCGGTTCTAGACGACAATACTGGCGGGGAGGTCTGTTTGGCGAAAGATGTGACTAATCGGATGGATCGCATTTTATGGAGCCGTACTTATGTATAGTGTTGCCGACCATGATATCAAGGTAGCCGCTGTTCCATTGCCTTCACGGGCGTGCCCTGCCTGTGGATACGGCAATGCGAAACCCTTCCTGCGATCGCGTGACTGGTTTTTCTTGCGCCCACCCATGTATCAGCTCCTGCGGTGTGCCAGTTGCCACCTGAGTTGGTTGCAAGATGCGCCTCAACCGCAGGCCATGGCCTGCCACTATGGCGCCGATTACGACAGGATGATCACTACGCCAGGCGATCTCTATCCCCACCACTGGGATCTCGTTCGAAACAAGCTGCTGCAATACGTTCAGAGCGGCTCGATTCTGGATATCGGTTGCAGCTCCGGTTCTTTTTTGCGCACTCTGAAAGGCCACGGATGGAACCTCTATGGAATCGAGATGTCGGCAGCGGTCGCAGATCAGGCCCGCGCGTCGACTGCTGCCGAGGTCTTTGTCGGAGATGTGCTCGACGCCCCCTTCGCAGATAATAAGTTCGACGCTATCAGCGGCTTTCATGTGTTGGAACATATGCACGACCCACGCCGTGTAATGGCCAGGGCATTCTCTTGGCTGAAACCGGGTGGCATATTTACACTGACCTTGCCCAATATTGATTCGCTTGAAGCACACATCTTCGGGCGCTACTGGTTCGGCTTGGATGCCCCGCGTCATCTGTGGCACTTTTCGCCTCGCGCGCTTTCCGCTATGGCCTCGTCCGTGGGATTTGAAGCGGTTGAAATTTCTACTACCCGCTCTTGCTACATCGAAGACAGTATTCGTAATTCGGTCGCGGACGCGAAACTGCGCTGCGGAATCTCAGCGGTACCGCCCTCCCAAGGTCGCGCTCAGGCATTGCCCTTCAAGATCATGCGGAAGGCCTTCCGCTTGGTCTTCGTTTATACATTTAGGGAACTCGCGGTTGCCGCCGGCGCAGGTGCTGACTTGCACGCCGTTTTTCGCAAACCTCAATCGAAAGCGTAACCCCAGCGGCCTGTGTCTTGGGGCCGGCTCGTGGAATCGAGGGTTGCACCGCGATATTAGACGGTTGAAAAGATCAATTCAGCCGGGTAATTTCGGCACACATGCGTGCAAAGGCTTGTAAAATCGGGAAAAACTCGGGTCAACCTGTCCCTGTTCGCTGCGCGTCCCCATTCTGTACGATTTCGAGTCTTGCGCATGCACTAATGGCATCTGGCAGAAAAATGGCCGCTCGCCGATAATCGAGTATATGAGTAGGCGTTCACGGCAAAGCCGACTCGCTCACCAAGAGTGAGCACGGAGAGAGACATGAAGGCTGTACGACTGCTGATCTGCGTGATCGGACTGATATTGGGTGGAGCGGTGTTCGGTTTCGGTAAAGACATTTACGTCGCGCAGAGCGCGGCGGGGGCGAACAGTGGCTCTGATTGTGGCGATGCACACCCCGCCACCTGGTTTAATTCAGCTGGAAGTTGGGGTAGCAACAGCTCACAAATTTCTCCTGGCGACACCGTCCACTTGTGCGGCCTCTTCAGTAGTGCGTTGAACGCGCTGGCCAGCGGCACATCGTCTGCGACCACTACGATCCTTTTCGAGTCGGGAGCAAAAATCAGTTTGCCATACTGCCCCGCCAGTGGCTGCGTGGGACTTGCCAGCCTCAACTACATTACGGTGGATGGGGGATCGAACGGAATCATTGAGAGCACCGCGAACGGGTCAGCACAGGCGAACAAGCAGACAAGCTTTGGAGTCTACGGAGATACTCCCACCAACATTGAAGTAAAGAACCTTATCATCCGCAATATGTACATTCACACCGGCGGGTCGGATGAAGAAAGCACTGGGGCGGATAACAGCGGTGGCGTGTTCTTCAAGTATTCGGGAAGCAACATAAAGGTACACGATAATACAATTTCAGAGGGGCACACTGGGGTCGGCATATGGGCGAACTCCAGCGGCACGTTTGGCAATTGGGAAGTTTACAACAATACGCTTTCCGAAGAAGTCTGGGGAGTTGACCTTACGGGCGGCTACACGGCGGGTCAACTGGATAGCGCTTCCGTTCACGACAACACGATTTTTGATAATGACCACTGGTGGGGACCGGCCAATAACTTCCACACCGATCCCATCTTTGTTCGCGCTCCCGGCACCGGGCGGTACCAAAATATTTACATTTACAACAACCACATTTATGGCGCTTTAGGCCACATGACTGGCTATATTTTCCTCAGTCAGTACTCCAATGGTCCAAGCTACGTCTTTAACAATGTGATGGCCGCTACCAGCACCTCTCCTGATGTTCCCTGCGCGGGCGAGGGCGCGGTGGCGATGGAGTGGAATGGCACCAACAACTATTACATCTACAACAACACCGTAGATGGCCGCGGTATTTGTGGTATTTCCGCCAATGAGCGTTCCACTAATTCATCCAACGTGACACACCTGGAGTGGAAAAACAACATCAACCTAGATACGATGGGCCACTGGGTCCAGACAGGCACCTTTACGAGCGACAACAATGTCTGGTATCTCATCGCGAATGCGGGTGGACAGGCGTTTAAGGTCGGTAACTCCTATTACACATGGACGGCCTGGCAGTCAGCAGCGAACGATGCGAATAGCATCGTGTCGGATCCGAAACTCAACTCTGACTACACGCTACAATCTGCATCCCCGGCGATTGGATTGGGACAGAACCTAACTAGCATTTGTCAGGGACAGCCGGTTCCGGGCCTTGGGGCCTTGTGCAAAGACAAGAACGGATCTAGCCGGCCGTCCACGGGCGGATGGGACGCGGGAGCGATTCAATTTTCCCAGGGCGGCGCCCCCCCTCCTCCGACTTCTCTCGCCACGGTTGTCCATTAATTTACGTGGTGGAGTGGCACTAGTGATTTTGCGGCAGGTAGGCGAGTACTATTCTAGCCTGCCTCTCGCCTCCTTACGAGATCGTTAATAGGGGCGTTGCTCCGACAAGTCAGTAACTGGATAAATTGACGTTGCATCTGATTACAACACAGCAGAAACCGCATCCGCTGTAACCCCACCATTGCTCGGCTAGCAAAACCGTGCCAGACTACAAATCCGATCTGCCAATGAATTACTATTTTGGGGGTGGCGACGACGCCACGTCCGCTACGCCCCTGGCAGTTCTCGTCCTGCTGACCGCCATCATTCTGGTCCTTGCGCTCCCGCGGAAATATGCATATGTGCCGTTTTTGGTTGCGGCCTTGTTGCTCCCGCTGCATGTTGTTCTCTTAGTTGGCTCCCTTCACTTCAACGCGGCGCGTATTTTGGTGATCGCGGGCTGGTTGCGGCTGGTTCTCCGGGGCAACCGATTTCCAGGACGCCTGCAACCGATCGACATGATTGTTCTTGCCAGTGCGCTCTGCAGTGCTGTCATGTATTGCCTGCTCTGGCGGGACTTCGGTGCGGTCATAAACCGTCTGGGCCTTCTAGTGACGACCATGGGAAGCTATTTCCTCTTGCGATTCCTGGTTCAGAACCAGGAAGACGTAGTACGTGCGATTAAGACGCTCGCCGCTGTTGTAATTGTGATTGCTCCTTGTATGCTGTATGAGCACTCATCCGCTTACAATCCTTTTTGGCTGTTGGGCGCTCCGCAGATAACCAACATCCGAGATGACCAGATACGTGCTCAAGGGCCGTTCGGACACGCGATTATTGCCGGGACGGTGGGAGCCGTTCTATTGCCTCTGTTCGTCGGGCTGTTCTTCCATCGGCGCAGTGCGAGGTTGCTGGCAGCCGCCGCAGTTATCGCGTCGACCGCAATGGTGCTCGCTTCGCGATCAAGCACACCGATGATGACGTATGCTGCAGCGGTTCTGGGGCTAGCTATGTGGCCGCTGAGAAAGAGGATGCGGGCGATACGATGGGGAGTAGTCATATTCTTGCTGGTAGCCCAGTTGTCCATGTCATCGCCGGTTTGGTTTATCCTGAACCGCACCAGCGGTGTGCTGGGCGGCAGCGGCTGGCATCGTGCGATGCTGGTGGACAACTTCGTTCACCATTTCTTCGAATGGTGCCTGGTCGGGACCCGCGCCAACCCGGATTGGGGTTGGTCGATGTGGGACGTGGACAATGCCTACGTGGGTGCCGGGTTATCAGGAGGACTGCTGAGTTTCATCCTTTTTATTGCCGTGCTCGTGTATGCCTTTAAGCGAATCGGCAGGGCGCGTAAGCGGGCAGAGAAGTACCCCGACGAACTGCGTCTCGCATGGGTCCTCGGAGCCGCCTTGTTTGCTAATACGGTAGCGTTTTTCGGGATCGTCTACTTCGACCAGGCGGTCGTCGCATGGTACGCATTGCTCGCCATGATCGCGGTCGCCCCTACGTTTGTAGGAGCCGGGCAACGCCCCCAGTTGCAATTTAGAACTGCCCTGCCGCAAATCCCGGCGCAGATATCAGGTACTGATTCGATTCCCCCCTACCATGATGATGCAGTGGGAAGGCTGTCAAGATGAAGGACGCAAGTTCCCCGCCTATCCTATCGATTGTCATCGTGACTTGGAACGGGAAACGGTACGCTTTGGAGTGCCTCGAATCGCTTCACGCACATGCCTCGGGAGTGCCGAGTGAAATCATTGTAGTCGACAACGCGTCAACGGATGGCACACCGGAGGCGATCCGCACTCGATTTCCCGGCGTTCATGTGGTCGAGAATCAGGCCAACCTTGGCTTTGCAAAAGCGAACAATATTGGAGTGGCACTAAGCCAGGGCAGGTACGTATGCCTCATCAATTCGGATGTTGTGGTTTACCAGGGGTGCCTCGACAAGATGCTGGCGGTGATGGAAACCAACCACGACATTGGCATCATGGGTCCGAAAATGATTTGCCCGGACGGAGGCGTAGGGTTGTCGGTAATGCAGTTGCCAACCGTGTGGAATACTTTTTGTGCTGCGGCGGCGTCGCACTTAATATTTCCAACCTCAAGGCGTTTTGCCGGCTTTTCGATGAGGAGCGATGGCTTTACGGGAGCACGGGACGTTCAAGTCGTGACGGGTTGGTTTTGGATGGTCTCGCGAACGGCTCTTCAGCAAGTAGGCGACCTCGATGAGCGATTCTTCATGTACGGAGAAGACATCGATTGGTGCCATCGTTTTCGTAACGCAGGATGGCGGGTCGTGTTTTGTAGTGATGCTGAAGCCTTGCATTATGGCGGTGCGAGTTCAGCGGACACTCCGGTCCGCTTTTATGTCCAAATGCGCCGTGCGAATCTGCAGTATTTTCAGAAGCATCACGGCCGATTGGGTGCTCTCGGGTACATCCTAGCAATCGGCGTCCACGAGCTTGCTAGGATCGTCGGCTACTCGATGTCGTATTGCTGTGACCGCAGCCGGCGGCCTGAAGCCGGTGAAAAGGTTCGCCGAAGCCTGTCGTGTCTACGCTGGCTAGTGGGTGGTAGTTCTTGGATGGCGAGACAAGCCGTAGAGTAAAAGTGCAACAAGCAGAACAACGACGCGGGTTATATGTTCTGGTCACTGCCGCCTTCAATGAGGGTAAGCTGATCGAGGACACTATTCGTTCTATCATTTCTCAGCACTGTCGCCCGGTCAAATGGGTTATCGTAAGTGACGGGTCGACCGATCAGACGGACGCAATTGTTGCTCGTTACGCTGCGGTAAATCAGTTCATCCAGCTACGCCGTCTCACTGATGATCATCCCCGGAACTTTGCCGCTCAAGCGCACGCGATCAATGCTGGTATCACACAGCTCGCTGCGACGAACTTTGACTTTATAGGAAACCTCGATGCTGATATCACTATAGCGCCTTCATATTTTCAAGAATTGCTGCAGAAGTTCACCGAGGATCCGGAACTCGGACTTGGTGGAGGATTCGTCCACGAGAAATGCGCGGATGGCGTATTCCGCAGCCGTCGGGATAACAGTGCAAGTTCGGTCGCACATGCAGTTCAGTTATTCCGACGAGCATGCTTTCAGGCGGTTGGCGGAGGATATGTAGCCTTGCCGTACGGAGGACCTGATACATACGCTGAGGTCACAGCCAGAATGAGAGGTTGGCGCGTTACCTCTTTTCCCGATCTGCAGGTCATGCACCACCGAACCACTGGATCCGCCGGAGGCTTGGTGCGCGGTTGCTTCCGGCAGGGGAGGATGGACCACTCATTGGGTACCTTGCCACTCTTCGAACTTATGAAAGTTCTGAGACGACTGCATATCGACCCATACCTGATTGGAGCAGCGGCGCGGCTTGCGGGTTTTACGTTCTCGTATTACCCGAGAGACAAGAGGCCCGTGTCGGATGAATTCGTCGCGTATTTCCGGCAAGAGCAGAGTGCTAGGCTCCTGAATCTGTTTCGACGCAAGTCAAAGAAGAGCGTTCAGCCGCTCTCTCCGCTACATATGGAGACCGGCGATCGAGAGCTCAAATGAGATGGTCGGCAATTTGTTAATCGTTCGTGGGTCAGCAGGGTACGACTGATGAGAGTGTGCATGATTGCGTACTCGTTTTACGAGTCCGACAGCCGGATCATTCAGTATGCTCGTTCGTTGACGCGTCGAGGCGACTCCGTCGACGTTATTGCTCTTGCTCACGTTGGGGTGCCGCGGTTCGAGGTGATCGACGACGTGAACGTCTATCGTGTCCAGCAGCGGGAGATCAACGAGCGAGCTGCATTTTCGTATCTGTTCCGCATCCTTCGTTTTCTGCTGCTGGCCATGGCAGTCCTGATCTGGAAGCACTTCCGAAAGCGATACCAATTGGTGCACGTACATTCTGTACCGGACTTTCTCGTGATTGCGGCCCTGCCGCTGCGGCTTATGGGCGTGCCTGTCATTCTCGATATCCACGACATTCTTCCGGAGTTCTACGCGAGCAAGTTCCGCACCGGCCAAGACTCTGCCGTATATCGAGCACTGCTGATCGTCGAGAAGTTGTCGGCAAGACTAGCTAGCCACGTGATTATTGCGAACGACCTTTGGTATGACCGTCTGGTGAAGCGCTCCGTGCCGAAAGAAAAGTGCTCCGTAATGTGCAATTATCCTGATTCTAGTATCTTTCATCGTTATCCGAAGAGCCCGCGCAACGGACGGTTTCTTTTGATGTACCCGGGCAGTTTGAACTGGCACCAGGGTGTGGACATCGCGATCAGAGCGTTTGCCCAGGTTGTCTCGAAAATCAAAACAGCCGAATTCGATATTTATGGAGAAGGCCCAGCACGGCCGGATTTGGAGAAGTTGATTGAGGAACTTGGCCTCCAACACAAGGTTCAGTTGCAGGATTATCAACCAATCGGTGAAATTGCACGAATCATGGCGACGGCGGACCTGGCCATAGTCCCGAAGCGGGCCAGTTCCAGCTTCGGAAATGAGGCGGCGAGCACGAAGGTTCAAGAGTTTATGGCTGTGGGCGTTCCCGTGATCGTCTCGCGCACAAGAATCGACAGCTTCTACTTCAACGAGTCGAAGGTCAAGTTCTTCGAATCGGAGAACGTGGACGCTCTTATGAACGCGATCATTGAACTTTATCTCGATCCCGAGCAGCGACGCAAATTGGTTGAGGGTGCAGACCGTCACATCCAACAGAACAACTGGGATGTAAAGCAGTATGAATATCTCAGCGTGGTCGACTCACTGGTTGGCAAGCAAGCGCATGCTTCCAGTCGATCCAACGTCGCCTGGTAAAGTGCGCCCTCTCTGCCTTGACGTAGAAAGGGTCTGCGCACGCGCGTGACTCGTTAAAACATGGTTCTGAAGGGTGCAAGCGATGGTCGATGATCCCGGGCAGGTGCTGGAAATCCGAAGCGACGTGTTCCAGACGAATTCCGGTGGCGGACTGCAGGCTCGTGATCTTCGTATCGGTCTGCCCCAACGTGGAATCCTGCAGAGCGCTGATTTCGAGAATTGTCACCGCGAATACGCTGAAGTCTTTGTTTTGGATCCGCTTCGCGACCGGCGCTGGAGCGAATTTATCGAACGACATCCGGATGCAAGCATTTTCCATAGCACCGGCTGGTTGGAGGCGCTGCGCCGGACCTACGGCTACCAGCCGCTGGTGGTGACAACTTCAGGAAGAAACGAGCCGCTGTCCAACGGCATCGTTCTTTGCAAGGTACGGAGCTGGGCGACCGGCGACCGGCTTATTTCGTTGCCATTCTCGGACCACTGCGACCCTCTGATAGACGACAGACGCGGGCTAGAGGCGCTGATCGCTATCTTGAAGGCGGAAGTGGAGCGTGGCCGCTGCAGATATCTGGAAATGCGACCTTTGAGGGGGGTGAGTTCCGGCATTCCGCAGAGTATGCACCTGGAAAAGGACGAGGCGTACTGCATCCACCAGTTGGATCTGAGGCCAAGTCTCGACGAGCTGTATCACAAATTCCACAAGAGTTGCGTGCAACGCAAGATTCGCAAAGCGAAGCAGGAAGGATTGCTGTACGAAGAGGGGCGCTCCGAAGAGTTATTGTCGAAGTTCTACAAGCTGCTGTTGCGGACGCGGCGCCGCCACCAACTGCCGCCCCAGTCGATGGCTTGGTTTCGCAATTTGGCCGACTGCCTCGAGGAGAGGCTCAAGGTGCGGGTGGTGTCGAAGGACGGTCGGCCAATTGCCGGCATAATCACGACTCACTTTCGTGACACCGATGTTTACAAGTATGGTTGTTCGGACGCCCGCTACCACAACCTCGGTGGCATATTCCTACTCATGTGGCATGCGATCCAGGATGCCAAGGCGGCGGGCGCGCGATGTTTTGATCTTGGCCGCTCCAAGCAGGAGAACGGGGGGCTGGTTACCTTCAAGGAGCACTGGGGTTCGACAAAGATTCTGCTTCCATATCATCGCTATCCTGCCGGCACCAACACGGCCGTTCAGTCCGCATGGAAATTGTGGCTCATCCAAAAAGCATGCGCCTATCTGCCGGATCCGCTGCTCGAGACGTTAGGAGCGGTGTTGTACAAGCACATGGGCTAGATCTCATGACGGCATTCTCACAGTCTGTCGGCTCCCTGTTGCGAGATTTCTATCGCTGTCCTCAGCTGGCCGCCGAGTTCACACTCGCGGCGGATCTCCGGCCGATCGCCGGCTACTTCCGAACAAAGGAGGGGCTGATCTGTTACGGACGGTTGTCCGAAGCGCAGCCTGCTTCGACGGCGAGTGCCACGCTCCCAACAGCTTTCCCTCAGGTCAACGAAAAAGATAAGACGATTAGTTTGCCGTTTGACCCCGCGGAGGTGGTCGCGAATCTTCGCCTGGAAAAGTACAGGGCTCATAGCGAAAGTGGCGGAAACAACGTTGGCAGCCTCGTTCGCCGGCTTTATTATCTGCTAAGGCCTGGCATGCCCCTGGCTGTGCGCAAGCGTCTGCAGCGACTCCACTTGCGCGGATGGGACCGAATCCGATTCCCGCATTGGCCGGTCGACCGCAGTGTTGACCGCCTCTACGAATGGCTGCTGGCTTTAGCCATGAAGGCGGAAGGGACGACCGAGGTCCCGTTTGTGTGGTTCTGGCCCGAAGGGTATTCCAGTTGCTCCAGCGTCACGCATGATGTGGAGACCAGCGCGGGCCGGGACTTCTGTGCCCAGTTGATGGATCTCAATGATTCCTACGGAATCAAAACCTCATTTCAAGTGGTACCTGAGAAGCGGTACGAAGTGTCGCCGGCATTTTTGGATTCGATCCGGAAAAGAGGATTTGAGGTAAACATTCACGATCTCAATCACGATGGAGATCTTTTCAAAACGCGTGAGCAATTCATCGAGAGAGTCAGCAAGATTAATCGCTATGGCAAGGAATTTGAAGCGCGCGGATTCCGATCTGCGGTGCTCAATCGCAGGCTGGAGTGGATGAACGAGCTGGATTTCGACTACGACATGTCGGTTCCTAGTGTCGCACACCTCGATCCCCAGCGAGGAGGCTGCTGCACCGTCATGCCGTACTTTGTGGCCGACCTAGTCGAGATTCCCGTGACCACCACGCAGGACTACTCCTTATTCCACATCCTCTGTGAGTACTCGACGAAGCTATGGCAGGAGCAGGTCGCGACGATTACTCAGGCGCACGGGATGGCCAGCTTTATTATTCATCCGGATTATGTGATCGAGCGCCGCGCCCGCCGGACTTACGAACAGCTGCTAGAGTACTTGGCAGATCTTAAGGCAAATCACAACCTGTGGATCGCCCGGCCGGGCGAAATCAGTGATTGGTGGCGCGCACGCGCGCAAATGAAGTTAATCAAGGAGCGCGACGCTTGGCGGGTTGAGGGGAGAGGAAGCGAGCGCGCTCGCGTCGCATACGCCCGCGCGGAGGGTGACAGGATCGCTTATCGAATCGAGCAAATCCCAGCGTTTGCATCCGGGGAACTTCTGTCACGTGACTCCGCTCACTAAGCAAAAATGGTCTGGGATCCAAGTATCGGCGGGGACCTAAGCGAGGGGAGTTCTCCTTGCGTAGCCCTCTCGAAGGAAGCCGAGCGGCCCTCCTGGCATCAGCAGACGCAGAGTTGGGATTCTTCATCTACACGGCGGAGCGGCGCAGGCGCGGTTGGCGGCGCTGAAATCCAAGAAAGAACTTGCCAGCAACGCTGGACGTTCCTCGCGTGCATCGAGCCGCGTGGACCGAACTTGTGAGGGGCAAACTGAAGTGTTTAAGGTCTTGTCCTTGCGCTTGGTTCTTCTACACAGAACTGATCGAATAACTTAGACCACCTCTAGCTAGATCTAGAGCGTGATGAGTAGTTGGAAACGAAAATGCTTGTAGTTCGGCTGGC
>Ga0207088_1056_pt2 | contig 23174 bp, 24 predicted proteins | sample Alteio_BWMinHeat_52_FD_153564 | JGI IMG/M metagenome (GOLD analysis project Ga0207088, IMG submission 153564) | Enriched cells from forest soil in Barre Woods Harvard Forest LTER site, Petersham, Massachusetts, United States -... | ecosystem: Environmental > Terrestrial > Soil > Temperate forest >... | reverse complement strand
TGGATTTATTATTTTTAATTTCAATTGGATTGCTCATAAATACATATTTTGATGTATTGATCCATGGACTATTTGGAGTTAGATTTGTATTATAATTACGTAACTGTTTTTCTTTTTGTGGTGTGTTATTACTGACATATTTATTATCTTTATAATTTTTATTATCTTTATCATATTTGTTATCTTTATCATATTTGTTATCTTTATCATATTTGTTATCTTTATTATCTTTATTATCTTTGTTATCTATATTGTCTATATTATCTATATTGTCTATATTATCTATATTATCTATATTATCTATATTATCATCATTATCCATATTATCTTCTAAATCATATTGTTTTTGAACAATATATGGTACTAAATTTCTCTTTGTTAAATGTATTGAATTACAATTAAATCGTTTACATTTACCGTATACCAAATCGTCAAAACATATTCTTAATTTTGTATTTATAGCACCATTTCTACAATTATAACCACCAGGACAATTCTTCTTTTCACACAACATACAAATTTTTGTCAATTGTATCATTGTATCAAATAGTTTTGGATCACTTATTAAATTTAATTTTGATAGATCATTATTAGTTTTTAGTATGGTGTATACTTTATGTCTCATAGGTTCTATTTTTTGTTCACTCAAACTATGAGCGTACATACATTTATGACCATATGTGCACAGTGTATTATTAGTTATATTCAGACATAATATTTTTTTACTAACCAACATTTTATTAGATATATTTTTGTCAGTCATTTTATCTTTAATATATGTACTATATTTTATTATGTGGTTTTATACACATTTTTAATTTCTGTTATAAATATAAGCTTATACAATATACGATTATACAATATAAGATGAAAGTTTCAATAGAAGACAAGATAGATAAGTATTTTAATGAGAAAAAAAAGGAAATTAGTGAAAGATTTGATCCTGATAAAAATTATAGTTATAAATTACAAAAGGATGATAATGGTGCGTTTTATATAGAATTATACGATGATAATAAATTAATATTAAAAGCAGAATATGATTTAATGGGTATGTACAATATGTTCAATTCTGTATGGTATTGGGCTCATAATATACAATTCATTGATAGGAATATGGCAAAAAAATCACAAGAAATAAAGGGATTTGCAAAAGAATTAAAAGAGAACTATGACAATTATGATTCAGTGGAATTAGAGGCTTATTATTATATGTGTAAAAATGGTAACTTTTATGCTTCTAGTAACAATGTTTTAAAAATGGTGAAATTAATGTTGTATGTGACAAATGGTTTATGGTATATACCGATATGTGCTGGAAAAGATAATGTAACATGTATGACAAATAAAACTAAATCATCTATTAAAAGAATGGAATATCTAATGATTAAAAAAATTAAAATCTAATTTACATATTATAACAATCAACTTATAACAATTTGTGATGAATATCATCAAAGTAAATAATAAATTATATAAATATGAATCGTATTGGAAAAATAGTGTTAGTGATAAAACTCTAGATTATTATAATAATCCATTACCTTATCCAAAACAAGGTACAGAGTGGCAAAATAAAGAACTGTTCTTGTCCAAACTGCATAGTACTGAATCATATTTAAACAAAAATAATAGGTTTCAAAAATATGAAAAATATAATTTTAAATCCTGTTTATTATGTGGTCAAGAAAATATCACCACTGGAGTATATACGATTAATCGTATTAGATGGGAAAATGGATTATTTCATTACATTGATAAACATAATATAAAGCCATCTGAAAAGTTTATAGATGCAATATTTAGATATGAAATAAATCCTCGCATATTATCTATGAGGAGATCTAGAAAAATTAAAGGGAAAATAGTCATTAAGAATAGCAAAAAATATATTAAAATAAGTAGAAACCAGCTTTTAATTATGGATGCATTAATGGAGCATGGTGGAAAGAAACAATATGTTGATAAAAAAAACAAGCGTTTATTTAGATATTCAGAACATGCTGGTTTATTGGATTTTAATAATGATCGATTAGAAAGAATTATTGTTTATGGTAATACCACAAGAGTTGAAACGAATGACAATGATATCTTTTTTCCTGGTGATATAGTTGATGCGGTTGATTATGAGTACATATTTCACACACATCCACCAACTCCTAAACCTGGTGGTCGTGCTGGTCTTGGCATAATTTATGAATTTCCAAGTATTAGTGATATATTCCATTTTTTAGAACACTATAACATAGGCGATACTCAAGGTTCGATGATTATCGCTCCTGAAGGGTTATACATCATAAGGAAATCTATTCAGGATAATAAGAAAATAAAAATTGATATAGACAAATTGTATCAAGTCTTAAAAAGGAAATACAATGATATTTTCAAAAAATCTTACGGTAAGTATGGTGAGGATTTTACAACAGACAAATTTTATTCACTGATTGCGCAAGATACATCATATATAGAAGAAATAAATGATAGTTTGAATAAGTTTGATATACATATAGATTACTATTCACGTATAAAAGATAAATCTGGTAAGTGGGTTATTGATACCATATATATTCCCGTTTATGTGGTTGAATTGGAAAATACCAAAAGTGTCTAAAAATTATATAGATCAATTTATTTTATAGATTAATTTTTTTATAGAATAAATATATAATATGGAATTTAATTTTGACAATAAAAAATATTTAATAACTGTTGTTGTTATTATTGCAGTAATACTATTTTTATGGATGATATACCAGATGATGTCATCTAGTAACAAATATGTTCACAGTGAAGTGGAAAAATTCAATCCTGAACAAGAACATTTGATGACTCCTGAAGAAGCTGTACATCCTATGGCTACCGGTGAAGGTGAACAAGAGAATGTACAAGGTATGGTACATGGCGATACTCCTTATGTTGATCCTCGTACTGGTTCTTTAATGGATGGTCCTGGATTCGAAAAGTGTGATGTTGATGGTAATTCGGAGGTGACTGCCACGTCGATACCAGCAAATTACTACTTTTTAGACGATGGTGCTGGAGGGGAAATGAGCATACAGAACAACTTATGCAGTCCTAGCTGCTGTAGCGAACAATGGCCCACACCTTTTAAACAAAAGTATGACCCCTATGTTTGTAACAACAAGGACCAATTTGTACCATCGAATATGATGTGCAACAATAGTTTCCAGAGCAGCGGCTGTTTATGCTTGACCAAGAAACAGGGAAGTTTCATCTATAATCGTGGAATAAACTCAGGGGGGAGGGAATGGTTTTAAGAGACTCCAAAACATAATATATATACTATTCATACCATCTAAAAATTGAATTAAAATTATTATTAAACCTTTTAAGTCTAAATACATATATTAGATTTAAACGATACAGACATATATACAATTAGAATGTCACAACAAAATGAAAAAGAAGAGTGGAAAAAAATTCCAAATTATAGTAAATATGATGCATCTACATTAGGAAACATTAAAAATAATTATTCGGGCAAGGTATTGAGCCAGCATAAGAATAATGCTGGATATATGACTTTAAGTTTAATAAATGATAAAAATAAATCAATATCTGAACTTGTGCATCGTTTAATAGCAATCACTTGGATTCCTAATCCAAAAAATAAACCAACCGTTAATCATATTAATAGGATAAGAGACGATAATAGATTATCTAATTTAGAGTGGGCAACATCTACTGAGCAAAATTCTAGTTCTAATAAAAAATGTGCTAAAACAACCAATTCATATACTGGTATATGGAAATGTGATAAAGACACAGGAGAAAAAATTAAATATTATAGAACTATAAGTGAAGCTGAAAAAGATAATAATTTAAAACATACTAGTAATATCGCATCATGTGCAAGAAATAATAGCAATAGTATGTATGGTTTTAAATGGAAATATGATGACACTAAGATGGTTGATATTAAAAATAAAAAAAATTTTCTTGAAGGTGAAGAATGGAAATCAATAGATGATATATATTATATATCGAATTGTGGCAGATTTGTTAAAAACGGCAAATTATTAAGTCCAAATTTGGAAAATGGTTATCTTGTTTATTCTATGAATAGTAAATCATATAAGGCACATAGACTTGTAGCAATACATTTTATTCCAAATCCGAAAAATTATCCAGAGGTAAACCATAAAAACGGTAATAAACAAGATAATCGATCAATTAATTTGGAATGGTGTGATGAGTCTGAAAATGCAATTCATGCAGTTAATAATGGATTCAATCCACAAATCAAGAAAGTTATACAATATGATAGCTCCAATAATATATTAGGTGTATATAATAGTTCAGTAGATGCCGGTAAACAATTAAATCTAAGTGGTGATCAAATTAGGAAATGTTGTAAAGGTATGACGATTATGTATGACAAAAATATTAATAGAATCTATTTTAAATTTTTGGAAAAAGGAGATGATTTAAAAAATAAAAAAATAGATGTAAAATCAGTACCAGTTAAGAAAAAACAAATCATTCCATATGTTTCACTTAATGAAACAAAAAAAATTAATGTGTATAATAGAGATGATAAATTATTGGGCACATACAATACAAGAAAAGAAGTAATGGATTCGTATAATGTAAGTGAAGCGACTATATTAAATCATTGTAATGGAATAACTAAGTATCCACTAACCAAATATATCTTTAAATATGCTGATTCTGATATGAAAGGTAAACGACTTGTAAAATCTGGTGATAATATCGATGATAATACTGAATCGGAAAATGATGTTGATTTGGACATTGATATTGATATTGATTTGGACATTGATATTGGTACAGAATTGGAAAGTGATATTGAATTGGAAAGTGATATAGAACTGGAAAGTGATATTGATTTGGAAAGTGATATTGAATTGGAAAGTGATATTGAATTGGAAAGTGATATTGAATTGGAAAGTGATATTGAATTGGAAAGTGATATAGAGTCTGATGATGTGGAAAACTATGATAAATCTGGTAATTGTACTTTAGAAAATGATAGTAAATCAAATAATGATTTTAAATCAGATGATAAAAAAGTTAATAATTTGGAAAATGAATTGTGGAAACAAGTTGATGGTACATATTATATTTCAAATCGTGGAAGAATTAAAAATGGTGATAAGTTGATTACAGGGTATATTAAAAATGGTAGTTATTCAGTATCCATCAATAAAAAACAATATAAAGTACATAATTTGGTGGGAAAATATTTTGTATCAAATCCGAATAAATATACAAATATTATGCATAAAGATGGAAATAAATTAAATAATAATGATAATAATATTGTTTGGTCTTCTCTTCCTGATATTAAAAATAATATAAATAAGACTGATTCAAAACTTAAAAAAGTGATTCAATATGATGATAAATATAATATCATCAATATATTTAAATCATGTGTTGATGCAAGTAGAAAATTAAATTTAGATCAGAGTAATATAAATAGATGTTGCAAGGGAGAAGTAAATATTTATGATAAAAATAAAATCAAATTATATTTTAAATTTTTAGAGCCATCGGATGATCTGGAAAATAAAAAAATAGATAGTACTAATTTATTGGTAAAAACACCAAAAATTAAAACAGAATGTAAACAACGTAAAGTTAGTGTATATGATAAAGAAGGTAAATTATTAGGCACATATAATTCCAGATTAGAAGCATCAAAAAAATATAAAGTGAATAGAAATACAATTACAGCACATTGTAACGGAACTGTAAAAAAACCAACGAGTGATTATACTTTTAAATATGCTGATGTTGATAAAACAGATAAACAATTAATAAAATCTAATGATAAAATTATTAATAGTGAAACAGAAGATGATACTGATTCTGGCGATAATTATTTAGAAAATAATGAATCAGAAACTGATATTGATATTGACATTGATATTGACGTTGATGTTAGTTCTGATAATGATAATTTGGAAAATTATAATGAACCAGAAAGTTATGATGAACTAGGAAGTTATGATGAATTAGAAAGTTATGATGAACCAGAAAGTTATGATGAATTAGAAAGTTATGATGAATTAGAAAGTTGTGATGAATCTGAAAATGATAATGATTCTGATAGTAATATTAAACAATCAGAAACAAAAGAACAATGGAAAGAGATTCCAAACTATGGCAATTATAGTGCATCGACATTAGGGAGCATTAAAAATAGAAAAACTAGTAATATTTTAAATACCAACTTCGATAAAACAGGATATTTAAAAGTTCAATTAAAAGATTCTAAAAATAGTAAGCATTATGAATATGTACATGAGTTAGTAGCAAAAACTTGGATACAAAATCCAAATAATAAACCATATATTCGCCATATAAATTCAAATAAAACAGATAATGCCGTTAAAAATTTAGAATGGATATCTGATTTAGAATCTGCTAATATTAAAAATATGGATGGTGAAATGTGGAAACTAATAAAAGATCGATATTATATATCCAGTTGCGGTAGAGTTAAAAATGCAACTATTCTAGTAATTCCCTATATTAACAATGGATATTACACTATCAGCATTGACAAAGAAAGATATGCAGTACATAGGTTAGTAGCAGAAAAATTTATTCAAAACCCTAAAAACCATCATGATGTTATTCATATAAATGGTAATAAGTTAGATAATAATATGAATAATCTTAAATGGGTTACACATTCAACAAAAAAGGTAAAAAAAATTATTCAATATGATAACTCTAATAATATCACTGATGTGTTTGAATCCTGTGCAGAAGCCGGAAAAAAATTGGGTGTTGAAAGAGGTAACATAAATAGATGTTGTAAAGGAGGATCTAAGGTGTATGATAAAAATGGTAATCCTTTAAATTTAAAGTTTTTAGAATCAACAGATGATTTGGTGAATAATAAAATTGATCCCAAAACTATAGCTGAAAAACAAAGTAACAAAAGAAAAATTAATGTATATGATAAAAATAATAACTTACTAGGTACATATAATACAAAGGATGAGATTGCAAAAAAATATAATGTAGGATCAAATACGATATTATCCCATTGTAATAAAACCATAAAATATAAAAAGGGTGAATATACATTCAAATATGCTGATGAACTTGATGAAAAAACAGAAAATAATATAGATACAGATGTAGATACGGATGCAGATACGGATGTTGATCAAATTACATCACAAATCAATAATACACACATTGTAAAACATGATCTGAACAACAAAATTAGAAAAATCATTAGGTATAATGAAGATGGCAATATTTTAGAAATATACGATTCTATTGCGGAAGCAAGTAGAAAACTAAAATTAGCAAGCAAAACCATAAAAAAACATTATATAGACAAACCCAAAAAATGCAAAAAACATGATATGGATTTGTATTTAAAATATTTGGATTCAGATGATGATTTAATAAATAAAAAAATAGATCCATCTTATTCACAAAATCTAAGTGTTAATGCAAAACCACATACTAAAAAAAAGTGTAAAGTTAGAAAAATTAATGTATATAACAAAAAAAATAAATTATTAGGAACATATAACACTAAAAAGGAAGTATCTGATAAATATAAAGTAAATAGAACCACTATTACCGATCAATGCGATGGTACAACAAAATATGCTACAGGTGATTACATCTTCAAATATGCTGATTAATTTTATTCAACTGAACAATCTTCATATATATTTCATCATTATTATTATAAAATTCGATATATTATAATTATTAAGTAATATATAGTAATAAAATAGGTTTGTATTTATCCAAAAAAATTGAATATAAATTAACATAAAAACATACTCATATTAAAAACATCATATATATGAAAAAGAAAACTCCTGTTACCAAATCTAAAGAAGAAATATGGAAACCGATTTCTGATTGTTCTTCTTACAGTGTGTCATCTGAGGGAAACATTCGATTAGATAGTACTAAGGAAAATCTCCTACAAGTATTAGATAAGACTGGCTACTTAAAAGTTCAGCTTTATAATGATATTGGTGAACAAAGATTTGTTTGGGTACATATTGTTGTTGCAGAGACCTTTCTATCTCGACCCAAATATTGGTTACCTTGTCTTAAATACGCAGATTTATTTCCCCCACAAGGTCCATATTAATCAAAAATTAATAGTGTTTTTACTCAGTTGTTTTAATCTTATGCATCATAACATTCAGATATGCCAATTACCCTTCTCTAAACTGAACAATCTCCATACATATCCGTTCATCATCATCATAAAATTCACTATAACCTATACTACTAACAAGTTTATCATCTAATGCTAACCCATATATTGGACCACCATGATGATTTAACCCAATCACAACTTTTTTTGGATATACACCATATTTATTCCTAATTACATTACATGTTTGTTCAAAATGTGTTTTAGCATCAATAATTTCAACATTTAGTTTAACTTCAGCATTTCTAATTTGTTGAAGTATATCTTTTTCACTATCAGAAAATTGTGTTATTTTTTTATCAATTATATCACTGTTAAAACATATTCTACCAACATTATTTAATTTCTCAAAATTTTCTTCATAACTAGAGGAGTGCTTGAGTAATTCCTTCAATGCATATTCCTTAGGCCTACAACTATAGATGCAGTCATAAATAAGATTACTACTATTATTATCATTATTATTATTATCAACAGTATTATCACAACCATATCTAAAATCAACTAATGAACTATTTTCTGGTAAGACTGATTGAGCAGCAATCAAATGAGTATCAAAACCACCCACTCTTAACATATTTTCCAAATCTTGACAAGTAGCATTTTTATTTCTCTTTATCCATGCATCACAACAAGCGATAACATATTTTAATTGATGATGTTTATCAGCCACCAACAAATTGTGACGAATAATGTCATCAATATTATCATCCACACTAATCTTGTCAAAAACTATTTTTAACATCGTTGAACAAACAATATAAGTGAAAAATATATTTAGTGTGTTAAAATATCAAATTTTTTAATACACTAAATATATATAATGTCATTTGTTAAAAACAATACAACCAAAATTCCACATTGTTATGAAAGAAACATTGTAGAAATAAAAAATGAATATACAACATTTTTAGTTAATATTATAACACCACTTATTTATGAAGGTATAAAATCAATATACAACTATGCACTTACAGTACATGATAAACTGTTAAAGCAATCCAAAGAAAACACACCGAGTCCATTAAAAATATTCCAAACTTGTTTAAAGGATGTACCAACTCTCAATTCACATCTTTTAGAAGTGGAAGTTACCAGAATTAAAGATTCTAGTCGTTGTGGTGATTGGTTTGATGATTTGGTTAAAGCAGTAATAAAGAGTAACATTGTGTTGTTAACATTTACTACATCCACAAAACAATCAGATATAGTGAAGCAGCGATATCATGAACGAATAAATACATCAGATTTTGTTCATAAATGTTATATCGAATCGGCCAGATCCATATATGATAATCCTGAATTGTTCTGGCACGAGTACTCTTCATTAGAAATTAAAAGAAATCAGCGTGACACATGTGGTATAATTAAAGAAGCGATCAAAGAAGCAATTAGAAAAATGTTACCCATAAAATCAATTTTAACTGAATATTTACTTAATGATTATGATACTGATAACTATAATGTGGATGATGCACAATATGTGAATATAAAAACGTTGATTGATAAAGATCTACATGGATTAGGTTCTAATCCTAATGAACTGAATGAAGGAGTAACAAATAATGAAAATAAATTCAGTATATTAGAAGATGAAAAAGACAATGAGAGGGATGGAGAAAGAGATGGAGAAAGAGATGAGGAAAATAGTCGTAACAGTTTTCAAGAAATGGTTGATAATTCAGACACAAGAAGTGGCATATTACAATCATCTTCTAGCTCTAACACTAACACAAACACAAACACAGACACAGATTCCAATGGGTCAAATTCAGATAGTGATTCAGATTATATAGATTCTATGCAAAAAAGATTATTTAATATAGAACAAAAAATAAAAGATTCTGATAATACCCATCATAAAAAAGTGAATAATGATATAGAAGTTATAAAAGAAAATATAGATCATGATAAATTAATTAATGTAACAAATCCAATAAATCCAACAAATCTAATAAACCCAAGTAATCTAATAAACCCAACCAATATAATAAACCCAACCAATATAATAAACCCAGCTAATCGAACAAATCATGTTGAACCAATGATAAATCCCGATATTGAACTATTTAATCAAAAGAAGAGTAATAAAAGGACTTCAAAATTTATAGATGAAGTAATAAATACAGGAAAAAATCAAAAGACTATAGATAACAATGATAAGAATAAATTTTTCGCGCAATATATGAAATAAATATTTTCTATAATTAGAATATAAAATGGTTTTCACATATTTAAAAAATCCAGTTGTATTGGGAATATTGAGTGCAACATTTATTTATCTTTACATGTACTGGGATGCGGAGAGAAAATATAAAGAAGATAAATCTATAAAACGAAAACAGGTCAATATATTAATACCTGCAGCAATCGGAGTGATAATTTGGTTTTTGGCATCCACATACTTTGATAAGGAACACAACAATACAGACAGTATGATAATAAATTTGTCAAGTGATAAAAATCCAATAGAATTATCAGATACACATCATAAATATAAATTAGTGGAGAGTAATAAGGATTCATCATTATGTAATAGGGATGAATTCTGTAATAAATCTTATCATATAATAGGAAAAAACAAAGTGAGATTACCACCGACAGATGTATTTATTGATGTAGCTAAATTTTAAAAAAAATTATGTGTTTAATATATATTAACTACATAATATGTCAACGAAAGATGTTAAAATAGATGGTAAAGGATTGCCAATAAGAGAATTTAAATTAAAATGGTTAGATGCAAATGCATCTATTTGTATGATAGCCAAAAGGGGGTCAGGTAAATCGTGGGTGGTAAGATCAATCTTGAAATATTTTAGCTCCATACCAGGTGGAACCATAATATCTCCAACTGATAAAATGAGTTCATTTTATGGAGATTTCTTCCCAGATGTTTATATCCACTACGAGTATAAAACTGAATTAATAGAAAAGCTCCTAGATAGGCAGAATATAATGGTGGAGAAGTATAAAGACAAAATAAAAATTAAAAAGAAACTCGATCCACGTGCAATTTTTGTTATGGATGATTGTTTGGCTGATAAAGGATCTTGGGCAAAAGATCAACCAATTTTAGAAATATTTATGAATGGTCGACATTATAAATTGATGTATATACTAACTATGCAGTTTCCATTAGGTATTAAACCCGAACTTAGATCAAATTTTGATTTTATTTTTTTGATGTATGATGATATGTTTACTAATCAGAAAAGAATATATGAACATTATGCCGGCATATTCCCCTCATTTGACTCATTTAAACAAGTGTTTTTAGAATTAACTGCTGATTATGGATGTATGGTCTTAATTAGAAGAGGTGGTCAATCAAGTTTTTTAGATAAAATATTCTGGTACAAAGCAAAAAATGAAAAATTTGATACTATTGGTTGTAAACAATTTAATAAATTTCATAAGGATAATTATGACCCTAAATGGAAATACAAGCATAGACATATGGATATAGACAATTTCTTAAATAATAAACAAAAACCTCGTATAAGAGTTGATAAAATGATAAGTGGTGATAGAGAGTATGATAAGGATAGAGATAGAGATAGAGATAGGGATAGAGATAGGGATAGAGATAGGGATAGAGACAATGATAGAAGTTATCATAGAGATTATAGTGATCGCAGCAGTGATTACAGTGATAGAGATCGTGGACGTAGATCATAGGATTATTATATGTATTTGTAAAAAATTGATTATTATTATGTATATATTATAATTCTGATACTAATTATAATATAATGACAACACAGATTTTTGAAGAAATTAGTAATATGACGCCATCTGAACAACACAAGTTGTTATTACATATGATAAAATCATATAATTTTGGTGGAGAAGGAAGTATGTTCCACTTTTGTGAGTCTTGTCATTGTAAAGACTTTGAACGCGGTGGTTGGGGAACATCAAATTATCAGTTTGATTGTTGTGATAGATGCACAAAAGAATATTGTGACAATTGTATAGAAACTAAAAATGTGGTAGTTAGTATTGATGAAAATACAATTAGATGTATTGATTGTGTACAAACTGAATGATGTTGTTTAATTGGCATATGTGAATTTATATTCGCCTCTTACATATTTTCTGATGCTTTCACATTGTGTTCTAATTGTAGAAACCATTACTTTATATTTACGTGAAACCTCAGTCTTACTATTATATGTACCTAACAATTTGTCATCTTTATCATAAACATTTATTTTTCTAAATTTGTTTTCTGTTTTAATTTTTGGCTGTATTCTTAATAAAGTTGTAGGATCAATTTTCATATTTTTCAAGTCATCAGTTGATTCAAGATATTTTAGATATATTCTATTTTTGTCTTTATCATATAAATTGAATTCACCCAAACATTCGCTCCTGATACTTGGTGGATATCTACCTAGTTTTCTACCAGCATCTCCAAGAGATTCATATACTTCTAATATATCATATGTTTTATTATATCTAATAACTTTTTTAACTTTTTTATTTAATCCCAATTTAATAGCATGTTTGCCATTATGTGATAATGTACAAAATTCTAAATTAACTGCTCTGTTATCTGTTTTAATTCCATTAATATGATTTACTGTATTATAGTTATTTGGATTATCGACAAAATGTTTTGCAACTAAACGATGAATTTTATGGTTTTTACGATAAAGTACAACTTTATAATATCCATTAATTAATGCGGGATTAATTAATTTTTTTGTTTTTTCATTAATTAATCTACCATGATCAGATATAAAATAAGTACCATCTATTGATTTCCATTGTTCACCATCAAATGAATGAATCTTGATATCAAATAACTGTTTCTTATCATCAAATTTCCATTTAAAACCATGTGTATGTTTAATTTTTCCGTTTGCACACTGTGAAATTTGGTTTACACATTTGACATTGTTTTTTTCAGCGGCCTCATTTATGGTATCATACTTTTCTATTTTTTTTCCGGTTTTTATATTACATTTCCAAACAGCACGACATTTTTTTGTTATCAATTGACAATTTTTATTTATTGTTAGATTTTGATCAGCTGTACTCATCCATTCCAAATTTTCCACGCGATTATCATCTCTTATTCTATTTTTATGATGTACAGTTTTTTCGTTGTTTGGATTTGGTATCCATGTTATTGCCACAACACGATGAACACGAACAGTATATTTTTTCTCATCATCTTTTTTTAATTTAACAGATAGATATCCATCGGCATCCTTGTAGCATATTAAATCTCGTTTAATTTTATTGCTATAAATTTTTCCGGATTTTGAGCATATATATCTAGAAAATTCTGGTATACTTTTCCATTCTTCTATTGGTTTGGTTGTTACGTCTGAAAGATTGTCCATTTACTTGACTTCATGGTTAATATATTTAATTCTTTAAATCTCTTTGTTTACATTTGAGTAACAAAATACTGATTGATTTTCTCTTGTTTTCGTTCATCATAAGTGCGTATAGAGCCCACCCAGGGCGAAGGTTGGGAAAACATGTTGTTAAACACCTCAGACACATATATAGGGTCCAGCATTTCTTCCTCGAATGTTTTTGGCACATACCGATAAATTATTTTTGGTTTCTGCTGTACTAATCCAGCCTTTATTCTAACTACATCAATGATTATCATTAATAGGCCTAAAAATAGTAGTGTTAATACAATGGCTTTTAACATTTATATAATTATATTAGATAATTAGATAAATTTGTTTTATAATTATTTAAATAATACTCTAAGCAATACTCTAAGCAATACTCTAAGCAATACTCTAAGCAATACTCTAAGCAATACTCTAAGCAATACTCTAAGCAATACTTTAAGCAATACTCATCTTGCTATATAATTGTTGAATCTTGGCTAATTTATCATCTATTGATTCCAATTCCTGTTCTTTTTCATTTAATACTTGTTGAACAGTATTTATCCTATCTCTTTCTTCTTTAACTAATGTTTCCTTCTCTTTCAATTCAACATCAACTGTTTCCAACTCATTACTAGTTTTGTTTGTAATTTGTTTAGGTTCATTTAGTTGTTTTAGTTTTTGCTTTGCCTCTAACTTCTTTTTTAATCTATCTCTTGCCGAGTTAGTTGATACGGTAGCATTCTGTTTCTGTTCTTGTTCAGCACCAGATCTAATCATATCATTCTTTCTTTGTTGTTGCATACGTTTAGTTTTGTCTAAATTGTCCTTATATCCTTTCATAAGGTCATTCAACTCTTTCTCCTGATATATTTGATCTTTTGCGTCATTAGGATCAGGATTCCATGGTAACCATTTTCCAACTTCACCAACAAATACGTCAAAATCTGGATCTACTGCTTGTAATTCCTTACAATGTTCATCCGCTTCTTCACGAGTACGGAATACACCCCTTATTTTTAATCCTCTTAATGATGTATTTCTTATTTTCTCTGGAGACAAAAATGATATACATACATAATTCTGACTGGGAATTGGTTCATCTTCATTTAAATAGTCCACATACTTTGTACTTTTAGATTGCTCATTTGATTTTGCCATGTTATATATATATAATGTAACTACTGTTTAAGTATATTTTATTTACATAAATGTATACGCATTTATTTTATATCTGCATTTATTTTATATGATACATCCGCATTTGTTAAAATAGAAATGATCCTTATTAAATTTATTACACTTTGTAATACAATCAGAATCTGAATTGTTAGAATTACTTGTTAATAGCGTATAATCACTTGATTCGTTTGGTTTAACCACCACATATCTTGTATCAATCACTTCCATGTTTATTTCTTTACTTTTTGACACAATCATATCTTTTAATTCCTTTATATTATCATTTTTTTTAGCCGACACAAACATAATATAGTCATCTTCAATATCTATATATTTTGTATAAAGCATATTTTTAATTGTAATTAATTCATTTTCATTCACAAGATCTTTTTTATTACCAATGATAAATATTTTGTAAGTATCAGGAGCTAAGTCTTTTGTCAACTTGTCTTTATAATATGTAATAGTTTCGATTGTTGATAGGTCTTTTAAATCGAATAGTAATAAAACTATATTTGCATTTCTATAATATAATTCCGATAAAGATCTATATCTTTCTTGACCAGCAGTATCCCATATTTGATATTTAATACTATCAATTGTAATTTCTATAAATTCTGATCCAATAGTAGTGTCCATCTCTTCGTAAAATATATTGTATTGAAGCATAGACATTATAGATGACTTTCCAACAGTGGATTGTCCTAATAGGACTATTTTATATTTGGTTTCCATAATTTAAATTAGTAAATCAATGTATATTTACTAATTAGATTTTCAAAATTTTATCAAGTTTAATAATCATTAATCAAGTGTTCCATATTTGATACAGAGGGACAATATATATCCAATATAGCAAATGTTATCACTCCAATTGTTGACAATATAATTATTTCCTTGTTTTCTAATGATGTAGATGGTATATATTTGAGAGATAATGCTAATACAAATAGCATAACTAAATACTTCATTGATCTTCTTATAATTTCACTAGTATTATTAATTTTCATTATATATATAGTTGGTTAATAAAAAAATAATATTAGTCAAAATTACTATTCTTAGACATCATGTTTCGATTGTCCATTATTATGGTTTATAACAAAAACAGTCACATGTCATAGTAATTTATATTAAATCTTATATTCACCAGACCTATATTTATTTCATAAGACTGATTAGTAGATCAGTATAGTCTTCAACAACCTTAGCTTCCACATCACCATGTTTATGATATTTAGATTTTGCAATAAGCTTAAAATCACTATTTATTTTTTGTACACAATGATATTTATCAGGCCAAGCTCTAAACAGTTCGGCAAATTCATTGTTCCATCCATCAATATAGACATCAAATGGTGGATTGTACATATTAACAAACTGATTAGCTCTATTAATCCTGTCTTGAAAACATTGTTGAGGTTTTGGTTGTTCGACACCTAATATAGTTTCAATGGCTACTGGCCATGCATCACTATGTGCTTCATCTAGTTGAATCAGGATGATATTTAAATTATGTTCAAATAGTTTTGGAGCCATACTAAATAATTTACTCATCCTGTGGATAAACGGGGGTCAAGAAAGGGAGAAGCCAGCTACCACTGTGTAAGCAGAATTTGTCTTATTGATAGCATCATATAAAGAAGTTTGTGTTGTGCCATCTAAATTATATAATTTACAATCTGGTATGATATCACCAATTTTTAATGGTTTATTTTTATAGTATACAACTTTATTTTCACGCATATAGTGCACTGAATCAAGAACCTCTTTATCATATTCATATGGTGATTTATAGTATGTTTTAAATATAGTTCTGTACATTTCAACACTATCATCTGTTGTGTCAAATCCAAAAAGCACTAAAGTTAATCTATTAAATGTTTTTTCAACATTGAGACTGATTAATGGAGAATTAAGAGGATTTTTGTATAAGGATTGGCCATATTCACTTTTTGTTAATTCCTCCTCATATTTTAACATATTGATAACTAATTGCCTATCATTCACATGATTTATTGTAAATGGTACTAGTGTAGTGATATTATCATCTTTACCCATTATGTGTATACTCTAATAATATTGTTTTATATGATTTTAGGAGTTGAATGAAATATGTATTGGTATTATAAATTTAATGAGTAAGTATATAGCTAAATGATGAATAATGAAATTGTTATGAACACATATACATATGGTACTTATTATAATCCGGCCACCAATCATTACGGTAAACCAACTACAATTGTTAGATGTGATCGATGCCAACGTACACCATTAAAAACTTGTATTGGATGGATTTCTTATGATTTGTGTCTTAGATGCATGTTGGACATAGAAAAAACATTATCTGAATCATCTGATATATCTGATTCTGATACAGAGGTATGTACATTAATGGAACAATCTAATTTAACACTTGATAAAAAAGATCAATTCTATATACCACCTAAGAAAATTTATGCAGATACACGAATGGAACAAGCTCAGTTTTCTACTCCATCTAAAATTCCATATGCCAATTCACGAATGGAACAAAGTCAGTTTTCTACTCCATCTAAAATTCCATATGCCAATTCACGAATGGAACAAAGTCAGTTTTTCACCGTGTGTGCAATGATGGAACAAGGTCAATTTAGTGATGTTAAAAATAAAGATAAAAATAAAGATAAAGATTTTGTATAAAAATTGAAAATCGGAATGCTTATATATCTTATTAAATTTTCAATCTAACTATACGCTACAATGGCTACATTATCATTAGAAGATCGGTTTTTTGAACTGATGAAACAAGAACATCCAAATGCTTCATTAGATGAACAACTTATCATACTACAATACAGGTATGATAAGTTCAAACAATCTTTAAGAACATGCTCATCAACTGAGGAAATAATGATAGATATGGGAATGAAGGCAATCACCGCTCTAAAAAAGCGGCTTATTCAAGAGAGGATGGCACTTTCCGTTCAGTAATATATATTATGTATATTTTTTTATTTGCTAATGAGTTTAATGCAGATAACAAAATATATAGGTATGAATTATAAATTATATACTTTGATAATGGATGACATATACATGAAAATATACAAATATGGAACATATTACAACCCAGCCACAAACCACTATGGTGCAGTAGGATCAGTTAATTGCGATAGATGTCATAGAAAGTTATTAGATATTTGTATAGGATGGCAAACATATGATTTATGCATTGAATGTATTCAAGATATAAATCAACATACACATGTTTTTGTTGCTAAAAATCCTCTATCTAATCCTCTATCTAATCCAACAGCATCTGTGTATCCAACATCATCTCCAAATGAACAATTTCTTACAGAAATGAGACAGTTACAGTTTCGATCTAATGATTCGAATGAACAAAATAAAGACCCAAAATATTGTTCATATATGATACAGTCACAATTTAGATAGACAATTTAGATGAACATATAAATGTTTAAATACTTGGTATAAATTGCCATTTTAATTCCCTACAAATTGCTTGCCAAATTTTATCTTGTTGCCTGAGTTTTTCTCTACTTTTAAGGAGTGGAAAACATTTAATAAAATCATCCAGTTCCAAGAGTTGGCAAAATTTATGCAATACATATGAGTAACTTAGAAAATTTATCCTAGCTTTTGGACAATGTTTTTCAAAGGGGAGTTGGATCATTTTAAACATTTTCCTTAGTTCTTCTTCAGTTTCTCGATTGATTGTTGGTGGTGGCAATCCACTCAATTTGCTAATAATATGAGTGGTGTGTTCATACTGTTGTGTAATCCCTAATTTCTTAAGTATTTTTTTCATTTGGGGAAGGGTTAATCTTTTAAGATCATAAAATTTTTGTTTATGCAGTTCTGTTAATATAAGATCATATATTTCTTTGGGTATTTCAGTGCTCTCTTTTGCTTGAAATTGTGATAACCATTCATTAAAATGATTAATACGTTTATAGGGATAACCTGGTTTATCCGGAACGACATCTTTATAATTAGGTATTTCAGATTCTATTATAATCATCTCTGAAATTCCACAATTTTGACAAACATAGGATCCCTCAGCCTGATTTAATGTTTTGTCCATATTACATTCTTCGCATTTTCGTATAATATTTTTATTTTTATTTTTTTCACACAAGTATTCATTATCTATTAGCATTCTAAAATGATCTAATAGTTCTGATCTATCTTTCAATTGGATATTTTTTACAACAAAATCAGTATTTATTTGAATAGGTTGTGTAATTGATATTTCATTAGAGGTGTGTGTAGAAGTAGCATTAGCGTTAGTAGTAGCATTAGTATTAGTAGTAGAAGTAGCATTAGTAGTAGTAGTAGCATTACCAGTAGTATTAGTAGAAGTAGTAGTAGTATTTACAGGAGTATTACCTAAATAATTCATTATATTATTCATACCATTATCATCATTTTTTCTTTTTCTTCTTCTTGTTATTTTTTTAGGTTTTTTATTCCGTTTATTAATAATATTTAATTTATCTAGAACATCTAATTTTTCACTCGTATTAACATCTTGTTTTAATTCACTTAATTCTGGATGTTGTTGATAAATATGATCATCATCTTCATCCAATATATCATAATAATCCATTAAAAGCTCATTGGTTTTACTATAATAATCAATTTCGGATATATTGTTTTCAATGTCATATATTTCTTCTTCAATACTTTTAATGTCTGATTTTAATTTTGATCGAGTTTTAATATCATCATTTGTGTATTCACTACCATTTTTAATTTCAATTAATTTGAGTTTATGTTGTAACTCAATTAAATGATTCTTTTTTTTGGGCAACATGCGTTTTCTCTTTTGAAATTCATTGACAATTTTCTTATGAGTTTCATCTAATGTTTTAATCTCTGTCACATATTTGGGTTTATCGTTCTTAAGCCTGAATGTTGACATATATAGTTACTATATATTATATACGCTTTAAATCCCTTATAGTATATTTTAAAAAATTAATATATAAATATATTCAATAAATGAAATACAATTTTGATAATCAAAATCGGGAACTGATATTATGTATTCTACAGATAACTACATTATATAATGCTATGCAATATGGATGGAATGTTAAAAAAATAGGTAACAGACAATATGAATTATCAAAAAAGTTATCAGAAATAGCTGATTTTAATCTGGAAGTTTTTGTCAATCACATAACTAATTATGTATAGTAATATGTAGACTATCATAATAAATATATGTAGACTATCATAATAAATATATGTAGTTTGTCATATATCAAATTATTTCTTATTATTTATTATAACATTATTATAATAAGTATAAGTTATGGCTGGAGGATTAATGCAACTCATTGCTTATGGAGCACAGGATATATATTTAACGGGTAATCCCCAAATAACATTTTTTAAAGTGGTATATCGTAGATACACTAATTTTTCTATTGAAACAATAGAGCAACCGTTTATAAGTGAAACAGCATTTAATAAAAGAGCTAGTTGTAAAATAACTAGAAATGGTGATTTAGTTACAAAAATGTATCTACGAGTAATAATAAATAGTGTTAATCCAGAAGGGTCTAATTTTGCATGGATAAGAAGATTGGGTCATGCCATAATTAGACAAGTTGATATAGATTTAGGAGGCACAAAGATAGACAGACAGTACGGAACATGGATAGATATATGGTATGAATTAACGAGAATTAGTTCACATGATGTTGGCTATGCTAAGATGATAGGAGATGTTCCAGAATTAACAAATTATGATAATACTATTAAACCCCAGTATGTTTTATATGTACCATTACAATTTTGGTTTAATAGATATGTTGGTTTGGCAGTTCCACTTATTGCACTTCAATATCATGATATGAACATAGGTGTTGATTTCGAGACTTCAACTGTATTGGCAGTAAGGGATTGTAACTTTAATATGAGTAAATTAAGTATAAATACAGCATCTATTTTAGTAGATTACGTGTATTTAGATTCTGAGGAGCGTAAAAGATTTGCACAAGTTGGTCATGAATATCTAATAGAACAGTTACAATATAATGGTACTGAGCTTGTGCAAAGTATGCCTGGTTTAACAACTTCTGCGACAACAGCTACCATTCCATACAAATTGGATTTTAATCATCCAACAAAAGAACTATTTTGGGCGATGAGAGAGGGCAACTATATATCTGGAAATACTTTTATATACTATACTAATAATGATATTTGGTCAGTAGAAGCTGCAGCATTACTAATTCTTCAAAAAAGTGTATCAATTGGAAATAATCCAATTAATGTTGTTGGTGGTACATGGATACCAGTTAATCCTACTCAAATAGTTACTGTTGGTACATTTAATGTTAAAAACAATAGTAGTGTGATTGTATATATTAATCCAACAAGTTTAACAATAGGGTCATATGGGATAACTGATAAGATCAATGCTGATATAATTATTAGTTCAACGCAGCAATTAACTTTTCAAAATGTGACAACAACCTTAACAGTTAGGGATATTAGTATACCGTTAAAATATATGGATGATACGCGTTTTAATACATGTGATCCAATTGTATATCAATTTAGTAATTATGGTATATTGATAGATGGTACGAATAATCCAGTTAGTATGGGATTATTGCAATTAAATGGTCACGATCGTTTTGATCAGCGAGAGGGAGCATGGTTTAATTATGTTCAACCAGAAATGTGTCATAGAAATACGCCAAAAGATGGTATAAATGTGTATTCATTTTCTATTTATCCAGAAGAGCATCAGCCCTCAGGAACTGCCAATTTATCAAGAATTGATACAACTACTTTAACATTAACATTTACTGACTCGACATATAATAATAATTTACCGCCATTATATCTATTCAATCCTCAAAATAATATATGGCTTTTTGGAATAAATTATAATATACTGAGGATAATGTCGGGATTGAGTGGATTAGCATATAGTGTAGCCTAAAATAACTCGCATATGTAATTCAGATAGATTGTTTACTATGGTTCTTTTCATACATAATACGCACAGTAAATATATCATCCATAATTATACAATATATAGAATATCATTTTTTACGATTACGATCTATGATTTTGTAAAATTAAAATTATATTATAAGAATTTTAATTTTATAAAAAAATTTTATCTATTTATAATATATATATCATAGAAATGGCAGGCGGTTTAATGCAGTTAGTTGCCTATGGCGCACAAGACGTATATTTGACTGGTAATCCACAAATTACATTCTTTAAAGTAGTATACAGACGTCATACTAATTTTTCAATGGAGTGTATTGAACTTTCACTCAATAGCACAGTTGATTTTGGAAGAAGAACAACAGTTACTATTACAAGAAATGGTGATTTAATTACCAAAGTTTACTTATTTATTAAACTTGGAGCCGTTGTTCCAAGCTCATCCCAATCTGAATTTGCTTGGGTTCGCAAGGTTGGTAATGCCTTAATTGAATCAGTTGAGATCGAAATTGGTGGTTCACGTATTGACAAACAATATGGTATCTGGTTGAACATCTGGTGGGAACTTGCTCACCATGCTGGTGACAATGAACGTGGTTACTTCAAGATGATTGGTGATGTTCCAGAGCTTACAAGATACAGTAATGATCCTAAACCCAAATATATCTTATATATTCCTCTTAAATTCTGGTTCAATCGTCATGTTGGCCTTGCTCTTCCTTTGATCGCTCTCCAATATCACGAAGTCCGTTTGAACTTCGAATTTACCCATGTTAATCGTCTGATTGTCGCTAATAATACTTTTAAAGCGACTGATATTAAACAGATAGCAATAACTGACTCATTACTTTTGGTAGATTATATCTATCTTGATTCTGAGGAACGTCGTCGTTTTGCTCAGGTTGGTCATGAGTATTTGATTGAACAACTCCAATTCACAGGTGAGGAATCAGCAAGCACCCAAACTGGACGATACAGATTAGATTTCAATCACCCAACCAAAGAATTGTTCTGGGCCGTTAAACAAGGTAACTTCATTAACAGCAAACAATTCTTGTGTTACACAGACAGGAATAACTGGTGGTCAATGCTTGAGGAATGTGCCTGCAAGATTCTCCTTGACAGTACCACATTACTTCCCGGATCAATCTGTGATATTGATCAGTATGGTTAATCCTCATGTTGTTTCACCAGGTGAAGAACCACCAAGTGAAGGTGATTGGGAACCCTTCTCTCCAGAAGACAGTGGATACACCAAGAATGGTAAGATCTTTGTTTGCAATGAATGTCCCGACAAATGTTTGTGGATTAATACCAGTTCATTAAGAATCAAATCATTACCCTCATACGTTTTGACCGACAAAATCTATGCTGATATCCTTGTTGATAAAGATTGTAACATTAAATGCACCAACGTAAAGACTGATCTCACAGTTCGTGAT
>Ga0207088_1052_pt1 | contig 23288 bp, 18 predicted proteins | sample Alteio_BWMinHeat_52_FD_153564 | JGI IMG/M metagenome (GOLD analysis project Ga0207088, IMG submission 153564) | Enriched cells from forest soil in Barre Woods Harvard Forest LTER site, Petersham, Massachusetts, United States -... | ecosystem: Environmental > Terrestrial > Soil > Temperate forest >... | reverse complement strand
TCCTTGCCGGCTGTTGCAATCTGCTCGGAAAGGTCCGCAACAGGATATAAACGTTGGCCAAGCGAGACGTTGAAATTGGGAATAAAAAAAACTCTCATCTTCTCATTTAGAGTGGAATCGTTATTTATCGTCTCGGCAATAGAGCTGATGAGCTTAATGATCAATTTGGCAGCAGCATAGTTTGGAGGAGCCTTGCCGCCAAAGATAAAGGTGCGGGCGGGAATCTCTAGAAGGGGATTTTTCTTGAGGCGATGATAGAGCGTGATAATATGTAAAACATTCAATATTTGCCTTTTATATTCGTGGATGCGTTTAATTTGGATGTCAAAAAGAGAATCTGGATTACAAATCATCCCATGAGATTTTGCTAAATATTTCGCAAAGTCAGACTTATTCTCTAATTTGACCTTTGCAAACTGTCCGCAGACATTAGGATCGCCAATAAATTTTTCCAGATTACAAAGGGCATTGGCATCTTTGATCCAATCCTCTCCAATGAGACTGTTTAAAAGCTCAGTTAGCCGAGGGTTGGCAACAACGAGCCACCGCCTTTGAGAGACTCCATTTGTAATGCTGATAAATTTAGAGGGATTGAGTTCATAAAAATCCCTAAAAAAGGAGTGGATAAGAAGATCAGTATGGAGCATTGCCACCCCATTGACTATGTGGCTCCCGATAATGGCAAGATTGGCCATTCGAACGCTCTTTCCATCCTGCTCCCCAATGATAGATAGACGTTCGAGTTTCGGATTATCCCCCGGAAATGCAAGAGCCACAACATATAGAAAACGTCTGTTTATCTCATGGATAATTTGAAGGGGCCGTGGGAGCAGCTCTTTAAATAACTCTAAAGGCCAGATTTCAAGAGCTTCGGGCAACAGGGTATGATTGGTATAAGAAAAAATACTGCAAGTGATCTCCCAAGACTTTTCCCACTCAAGATGATGATCATCAATAAGAAGACGCATCAGTTCAGCGATTGCAATTGCTGGATGTGTGTCGTTGAGTTGAGCGGCAAAAGTCTCTGCAAATGTTTCAATGTTGTTTGTCCTGAGTAGATGGGCTCGGATCATATTCTGCAAAGAACAGGAGACAAAAAAATACTGCTGCTCAAGCCGGAGTTTTTTTCCAACGAGGGGTTCATCATTTGGGTAGAGAATTTTAGTGATTTTCTCACTCTCTATTTTTTCGCTGACACCTCGCATATAATCTCCCAGATTAAATGCTTCCAAATCAAAAGGTTCTAGCGTTTCCGCTTTCCAAAGACGCAAAATATTTGGTAATTCTGATTTATATCCTACAATAGGTGTATCATAGGGAATACCTCGGACAAGTCTACCGGGAATCCACTTCACCCTTTCTTTTCCCTCTTCATCCTTGTAATTTTCTGTATGCCCTCCAAATTTTACATCGCATGCGAGGTGGGGGCGTATAATTTCCCAAGGGTTGCCATTATGAAGCCACTCATCTCCCTTTTCTACTTGCCAACCCTCTTTAATGAGTTGGTTAAAAACACCAAATTCATACCGTATCCCATACCCAATTGCTGGAATATTAAGAGTAGAAAGAGAGTCCATAAAGCATGCCGCTAACCTCCCAAGGCCCCCATTGCCCAGTCCCGGTTCGACCTCTTCATCGGCAATTTGATCAAGGAAAAGCCCCTCCTCTGCAATCTCTTTTTTAAAAAGTTGATAGAGCCCCATGTTGATTAGATTATTGATAAGATGGGGACCTAGTAGATATTCTGCTGAGAGAAGGACAACAATCTTGACCTCTTTCTCATAGAACTGTTGGGCATTTTGGTTCCATCTATTGAGGATCTGATCTCTTAAGGTAAGACCAAGAGCCATATAAAGATCGTGCTTTGAGGCGTTAGCGACTATCCTGCCCTGGATTCTAAGGAGATTATCGAGAAAAGCATGGTGAAGCTCCTCGGGGCTAAGACCGTTTTGGTCATTAAAAACTCTATTTTTTTTCTCCATATATTTTCAGATACATCTTTTAGCCAATAATTGGCATCAAGATAATCAGAAAATTTAACAACAGGAAGGCTACGAATAATGTCTTTAGCAAGTAGCCACCACGAGAGACACTGACTAGGGCTTTAGGAATTTTGATTTTACCCCTTAATCCAGAGTCGGGTTTGCCCGTGCCCGCGGGCAAACCCGATCTCTGCGGTCTCTCTTGTAATTAATTTATTACAAAAATGTGGTTTTTTATGTCTAATATTAAAAATAATATGATATTAATCATAAATTAATATTAGTTTATTACTATTTATATAGGTTAATAAATGATATTGATATGATAAAGAATGAAGGTTCTTCAAATACCTGGATCTATTTAGGCATTGGCATCAGCGGTGCAGGTATCCTAACAACCTTGGTTTTAGGTACTATCTCCCTACTTGGAGCTAACCACATTATTGGAATAACCATTCTGGGCACAGGGGGCTCCTGCGCTCTTTTGGGTGGAAGCGTATTAAGCGATTTCGTTGCAGCTGTTTTACTGCTTTTGGTCTTAGGAAAAACCCTCTCTCACAAATCCCCTGTAATAGAAGTTTTAGTAGACCAACCTGATGCTAAGTGTGGCGCTCCCCTTCAACCGCCACCGTCACCTCCGCCTCAAGCAACCCCTTCTCTAGAAGAGGTTTTTTCTGAAGAGGTGCTACTGGAAATTTATAAAAATCTAAATGTAAAGGATTTAAAATCGACTGCTCTTGTAAGTTCTAAAGGAAGAGCGCTTGCGCATGAGGCGATCCTAGCCCCAGCAAAGCGCTATGGTTATGAAGGTAATGACGGCACTGGTACTAAGAGCGATCCTAAGGAATCAAAAATTGAGAAAGAGATTGAGAATGCGAAAAAGTACTTAGATGCTCTTTTTAAAGATCTACATATTTTTTTTAAAGATGAATTCTTTCCGATAAAACAATTTGTCCCTTTCATGAAAACGGATTTTGATTTGGAAGAGAATATCAAGAAATTGGATTCTCTAACCGAAGATGAACTTAAAAAACTAAGACCCAAGTTTAATGCAAGGCTTCCAGGCTATGTTCGAGAAGGGAAAATAGGGATCTTGAGGTTTTTTTTAAAACATGGAGCCGATCCCAATTACCAAGCATGGGTTAATTTAGATGTCAAGGAATCTCCTCTGCTTTCTATTGCTATTGAAAAGGGGAGATGGGATATTGCGAAACTCCTTTTAGAATATAAAGCAGATCCACGTCTTAGAAATTGTCGTGGCGACACATCATTGCATTGTGCAGCAGCAATGGGAGCGTCAGAAATCCTTAAGCTAATCTTAGAGCGAGAAGATGCGCGCGATCCCGGCAAGCCTCTCGAGTCCTTATCCTCTATCAATAATTATCGTGACACTCCTTTACATAAAGCTGTCAGATGGGGACATAAAGCTTGCGTGGAGTTGCTTTTAAAATATGGAGCCGATCCACAACACCAGAATAGCATGCATTTCACTCCCAGACGAATGACCACCAGCAAGGAGATCATCGCCCTTCTAGATTCCGAAAGGACGCCGTTGCACTATGCGGCAAGTAGTGGGGATAAGAGTCGGGTCGAAAAATTGATAGCAAGCGGCGCAAATTTGCTTAAGACATCCAAGGCGGGACACATTCCTTTAGAGGATGCTCTAGCCTATCCTGAAATTGTAGCGCTCATGCTTCCAAAAATTATGAAGACTTTTCCTGAAACGGGAAGTGGGTTCAGCACTTGGATCAATCAGCTTGTCGGCGGGCAAAGTTTACTCCATAAAGCCACTAATAAGGAATATTTAGAAGGGAAAGAGCTGCTTTTTTTAGAGAGTGCAGAGCTACTTTTAGATCATGGAGCAAATGCTTTTGCAAGGAGTTGTAAAGGAAATACTCCTCTTCATAATGCTGCTTATAATGGTCACATTGGAATTGTAGAGGCATTATTGCGCCGCGAAAAAGAGCTTTCTCCGCGAGTCTATTCAATTCACTACACAAATCTTGCTGGCAGAACCCCTCTCCACTCGGCTGCCATGCAAAATCATAAGAAAATCGTAGAGCTCTTTTTAAAAGAGGGGGCTGACCCCAATTTTCCCGATTCTGCGGGGAAAACTCCCCTGGAATTAGCAACAGATGCAGAGATTATTGAGCTGCTGAAGGCGCATGCAAAAGAAACTCCTGCTAGGCTCCCTTCAATTGAGAGCGTTAAGCCACCACAAGCCGCTCAGGTTAATGAAGATGCACCTCAAGAAGAAGAGGCTTTCGCGCCTGAAATAATGCGTGCGAGAAGTTATGGTTATGCAGGAAATGACATTGCAAAGGCGCAAGAGTTTTTAGATTCTCTTTTGAGCGATTTGAAGCTCTTTTTAATTGACGAGTATTATCCTATTAAAAAGCATTTCACCACAATCAACCTCGATTTAGAAGCGAATCTCAAAAAATTAGAATCTCTAAGTGAAGCTGGGCGTCTCATTCTTAGACCAAAGCTTAATGCAAAGCTGCGTGGCTATGCAAGAGAGGGGAAAGTTGGGATCCTAGCGTTATTTTTAAAGCTTGGAGCAGACCCTACTTTGCAAGATGAAAAGGGCGAGACTCCTCTATTTTATGCTGTTAGAGCAGGGCAGATGGATATTGTACGGCTCCTTTTGAAAGGGGATGGACAAAAGTTAATCAACCATAAAAATCATAATCGCTATACACCCCTGCATGTTGCCCTCTTATCCGGTAAGGTGAAAACTGCTAAGATTTTAATAGAGCATAAAGCAGATCTTCATCTTAAGAATTCATACGGAAATACACCCCTCAACGTAGCCGCCTTCGAGGGGCATGCTGAAATCATAGAGCTTATCTTACAACGTGAAAAAGCAGAAGGAGGTGGTCAGATTCCCCTTCTTCAATCTCCAAATAATAGGGGTGAAATACCATTGCATTTTGCCGTTATTTTTCAGCACAAGCTTTGTGTGGAGCTGCTCTTAGAGTGGGGAAGCGATCCAACCTATCTTACTGGTGAGGGGTATACGCCTAAACAGCTAGCCAAAAATAATCATGAGATTATTGCCCTTTTAGATTCTGGTTGGACACCTCTTCATTATGCAGTGGCTAAGGGAAGAAAAGATCGTATTCTAGAGTTGCTGCAAAGTGGAGCAACAACTCTTGAAAGGAATAATAAGGGAGCCACACCTCTCCACCTGGCTGCGCAAAAGGATGACGTTGAAATAGTAGAACTGCTTTTACAGGATGATAGAGCTCCATATTTAATGAAATGCACCGATATGGATGGACGTACACCTTTCCATTTAGCAGTCTTAAGTGGTCCAAAACTCGTCGTTGAACTGCTTTTAAAAGAGGATGCTGATCCAGATTTTCCCGATGCTAGGGGCCAAACTCCCCTGGAATTAACGAAAAATAGGGAGAGGGAGATTGCTGCCCTTTTGCGGGCTCGTTCAACAAAAGAAATCATGTAGAGCTGCTTTTAAAAGAGGGCGCTGATCGCAGGTTTCCCAATGCTCTGGGTAAGAAACATCAAGCGCTCACCGAAAATACCGAGATTATCGATCTTTTACTATTTCATTTAACTTAGTTATCATTCTTAATTATATATTAATATTTATAAATTAAAATATAATATACGAAATTAGGAAGTATAATGTTAAATCACTGTAATTTAAATTCTCCTTGGGTTAATTGGAGCATAGGTATTGGCAATACGGTTGCGGGTATTGGATTTGCCTTTAGTCTAATCACTCTATTTGGCGCCTATTATGGCATGGGGGTATCCATTTTAGGTACGGAAGCCTCTTGGGGCCTTTTCAGTGGAACGGGCATGAGCGCTTTCATTACGCTGGTATTATCTTCCCTCATTCTGTTTTTGCGACAAAAGCAGCCCACTCAAAAGCCAATTATTGATTCACAAGTAGCACATGAACAAGCAACTGTGCCATTCTTGCCTGACGAAGAGTTGATGCCTTATGCAAAGAAATATGGTTATAAGGGAAATGATATTGAGGAAGCCAACGATTATTTAGATTCTCTTTCTGATGAACTACATATTTTTTTGAAATATCAATTTCCTATAGAGAAAGATTACATTCTCTTTAAGAAATGCTCCTTTGACGACACCTGCTTTGGCTTGGAAGCTAATATAAAAAAATTGGAGTCTCTACAGAAAGCCCAACCTGACTTGACTATTGATAAGCTTAATAGGCGTTTTTATCACTATGTGAAGAGTGGAAAGATAGAGATCTTGAGGCTCTTTTTAAGATTTGGTGCAGATCCTAACTTTATTGTTTTTAGCAAAGAAGGTCGTGAAGAGATTCCTCTTTTTTGTGCCATTAAGAAGGGAAGAAAAGATATTGTAGAGCTTCTTTTGGATCACGGTGGAACAAAGTTAATAAATTATCGAATAAAATCACATGGTATAACGCCTTTTTGTTTAGCGCTTCGATGTAAAAAGAGTGAGATTGCTAAACTCCTTTTAGATTGTGGAGCAGATTATCTTATGAGGTCTCCTTTTGACGGTATGTCAACGCTCCATATAGCTGCGGAACAGGGACTGATTGGTATTGTTAGAGAGATCTTAAAACGTGAAGAGGGTTTTGTAGGAAAGACATCTCTTCTTTTATCGGTAGATGGTTATCATAGCACCCCTTTGGAATCTGCCGTTCGTAGTAATGCTCTGGGATGTGTGAAGCTGCTTTTGGAGAAGGGAGGCGATCTTTATTCTTCGCAGCAGAAACAAAGGGCTGCAGCACTCACTAAAGATAAAGAAATAATTGCCCTTTTGCAACCAGATAGGAAAGCACCATTAGAGGTCCCAGCTTTACCTGAAGAGGTGATGTTGCAGATTTATAGTTATTTGGATGTAAGATATTTGAAGTCAGTTGCTCTTGTAAATCGGGACGGGCATCGACTTGGGGCCACTGTTTTGGTAGACCGTGCAAGGCGTTATGGTTATGAGGGTCATGATATTAAGGAAGCAAAAGAAACCCTAAGGATTCTTGGCAAAGATCTAAACGCTTTTTTGAAAGATCTAAAACTCACTTCCCGGCTTATGAATTTAGAATCTTGCATTGAGCAAGTAAAATCTCTTCATGCAACTCAACCTAAATTACTTAACGAAAAGCTTTCTACCTATGCTAAGAATGGAAATATAGAGATGCTGAGGCTATTTTTAACACTTGGAGCAGATTCTAATTTCAGGGGTTCGGATGGAGAACCTCCTCTATATCATGCTATTCGGAATCAAAGAACAAAGGTTGTAGAGCTTCTCTTGAAAAATGGCGGAGAAAAGTTGATTAACCATCCCTTTAAAGAGAGAGAGAGACGTTTAACACCTATTCATCTTGCTCTTCTTTATAAAGATAGTGATATTGCAAAATTACTTTTAAAGCATGAATTAAATCTGCATCTTAAAACTAGTGAGGGTAATAATGCCCTCCATCTAGCTGCGTACAATGGACTGTATGATATCGTGCTGCTGATTTTGCAGTTTGAAGATGAGTCTCTACTTCTCTCCAAGAATAATGAAGGCTTGACACCCTTGCATAGGGCTGCTGAAAAAAATCAGATCAATTGTGTGCGATTGCTTTTAGAGTGGGGAGCTGATCCTGATTGTCAAAATGATGCAGGCAAAACACCCAAACAATTAACTTACAATGAGAATATTATCAAACTTTTAGATTCAAAGAAGACACCCCTTCATTATGTAGCAGAGAGGGGCGATAAAGATCTCGTTGTAAAGTGGCTAGAAAAAGGCACATCTCTTAGGGATGCAGTGGGTGATACACCTCTCCATGATGCTGTAAAGAGTGGCCATCTTGATGTAGTAAAGCTACTTTTAGAGCATGAGAAGAAAAGCCCCAAAAAGCGTTATAAAAGCTCTTCTCTTATAACTTTGACCAATATGCACGGCGAGACACCCTTACATCTGGCAGCTAAAAATAATCATATAGAGATTGTAAGGTACCTTTTAGAGAAGGGTGCAGATCCTACTATTCTCGACTTTCATAATAAGAGCCCTCGAGAGCTCACTAATGATGCGCACATTATCGCTCTTTTACAAGAGCGAATGAATTCAGGTAGCTAAATATTCCTCCGATTGGTAAAATCTTTTGCCATGAAGAATCATACTATTTTATCCCATCTTTTCTTTCCCGTCACAGTCGTGCGCTCCTGCGCACAATAATTTAACCCAACGTATCAGATTTATACTCAAAGCCACTTTAAGAAGCGGCTCGATTGCATTTATTATAGAAGGTTTTAATAATGAAAAAATTTTTTAGATGGGATCAGCTCTCCATTGGACTTGCCATGTTTTCCATGTTCTTTGGAGCTGGCAATATCATATTTCCCTTAGCTGTTGGCGAGTATGCGGGAGATAAAAATTTATTTGCTATCATGGGATTAATCATAACCGCTGCCATTATGCCGATAGCTGGGGTTATTGCCATGATTCTATTTGATGGGAATTATCGCAAATTCTTTGGAAGGTTGGGAAGAGTTCCTGGGTTTATCCTGGCCCTCACAATCATCTCTCTTCTTGGGCCTCTAGGGTCTACTCCGAGATGCATAGCTCTTGCTTACACCACACTAAAAAGTGCATTTTTAGATATTTCCCCCATTCTTTTTAGTGGAGTAGCGTGCGGGGTCATCTTTCTTTTCACAGTGAAGAAAAACCATATCCTAACTCTTCTGGGGTGGGTCTTAACTCCTTTATTACTATCCTCTTTAATTCTAGTAATCATAATAGGTTTTATTTCAGCACCCAGTGCTCATCACATTGAAACGGGCAAACTCACTATCTTTTTGCATGGACTTAAAGAGGGGTATAATACAATGGATCTATTAGCAGCCTTCTTCTTCTCCTCTACGATTTTAAACATTCTTAGAATGCGCAAGAGTAAAAAAGAGAGGGAGGAAGATAATCATCTCGCAACAGCTTTTCGAGCAAGCATAGTGGGAGCACTTCTTCTTGCAGGGGTTTATATTGGCTTTAGCTACCTTGCCTCTTTTTACGGAGCTCAGCTTGCAATCAGTGGAAAAGATGAGCTGCTAGCTGCCATCACCATAAAAATTGCAGGCCCTGTTGCCGGGCTGCTTGTTTGTACTACCATTGGGTTGGCTTGTTTGACAACTGCAATTGCGCTTATCTCGGCTTTTGCTGATTTTATTCAAAAAGAGGTTTTTAAAGAAAAAGTCACCTATGAAGAAACTTTGATAGGCTCATTATTATTGACCTTTTTTGTATCCACTTTCCAATTTACAGGAATTTCAGCTTTTCTAAGTCCGGTTTTGCAAATTTGTTATCCCGGATTAATCGTCTTAACACTTTTAAACATCGCTTACCGTTTAAAGGAGTTTAAACCAATTAAACTTCCTGTATTTTTTGTCTTCGGTTTCTCCACCCTCCTCTACGTAATATCCTGACAATAAGCCCTAGTCTGTGGTGTAATATCTCTCTAGCGGTTTAATCTTAGGGGATGGGGATAACGCGCAGGATGATCTTGCCCCGCACATGTGCAGTTCGAAGTTTTTCAAGAGCCTCTTTTGCTTTGATGAGTGGAAATTCTTCAACGGGAAGTGGGGTGAACTCTCTTTTCTCAAAGAGCTCGCCAATTGCTTTTAATTGGTCTCCATTTGGCTCGGCAATTAATGCAAAGGACTCAACTTGATACTTTTCAGCCTTTATTTTCTCTACTTCGGTTAGTAGAGTAACAATACGTCCTCCCGGTTTCATAGCTTGCAAGCCCGCTTCCAGGACCTCCCCTCCAAGGCAGTCGAAAAGAACATCAACTCCATCGGGCACGACGGTTTTTATCGCTTCTACAAAATCCTGCCTCGCATAGTCTATGGGATAATTTGCTCCTAAATATTTAACATAGTCTAAATTAGCCTTCCTGGCCGTTGTAAAAATATTGGCATGCAGATGCCTTGCAATTTGTATTGCCATCCCCCCAACGCCTCCTGCTCCTGCTTGAATCAGGATCGATTCTCCGGCTTTTAGTTTGACGATATCAATAAGGGCTTGCCAAGCAGTGAGAGCCGGCAGGGGGATTGCTGCTGCTGCTGCAAGAGAAAGCTTTGAGGGTTTTCGAACGGCAACTTGCGCATCGCAGCAGACATACTCTGCAAAGGTTCCCTCTTTTAAAAGAGGGGGACGTATGCAGGCATAGACCTCATCTCCGACCTCCAAATGAGTGACGCTGCTCCCAACCTTTGAAATAGTACCCGCGGCATCACACCCAAGAATAATAGGGAATTGATAAGGCATCAGATTTTGGAGCATCCCCTCGCAAGCCTTCAAGTCAAGAGGATTTATACCGGCAAACGCGACTTTGATTTGCACTTCATGCGCGAGAGGTTCAGGAATAGGTAGCTCCATCAGTTTGAGCTGATCTAATCCCCATTTCTCAATAGCCATTGCTCTCATGCACTCTTCCTCTTTCTTGCTATTCATACAAAAGAGAAGAGATTTTGGCACTCTATTTGCTCTTAAACGGGAGATATATCTCAATAAATTCATCGAAGTTAAATGAAAAGAACCCTAAAAATACCCTGGGCAATTTTTCGACTGCTTTATTTAATGGTCGTCCTTGGAGGTCTTGCTGCCTGTGATAGGGGAAGGCGAGCCGAAACCATTGATGCTCCCATTTGCGCCATAGAGGCTGCAAGAGTTGCAGCTGAATCGGATCCTCTTTTTCAAGAGGAGGAATGTTGGGTACGATCAGATTGGTGGAACCTTTTTAACGATGCACAGCTCACGGAGTTTATTCGGCTTGCCTATGAAAGGAATCCGACCCTTCAAACAGCCTATGCTAAAATTTTGATGGCAGCTGCCAATGCTGATAAGGCGCGTTCTTCGCTTCTCCCCTACATCTTTTTGGGGGGAGATTTCTCACGGCAAAAGCTCAGTAAAACAGGTGTAATACCTTTTGGAGAAACAAAAGTGGATGTTCCTCTTGTACCTGGATTTGGGATACCTGTCTATTTTTCTTTGTATGAGAGTCAGCTCAATCTTACTTATGAGTTTGACCTTTGGGGGAAAAATCGCAACACTTTACGGGCTGCAATCGGAGAGATGCGTGCCAATGTTGCAGACCTAGCCTTCGCTCAGCTGCAGCTTGGCATTGCAATTGCCGAGATCTATTTCCATTTGCAGATCGACTATAAGCGCCAAGCGATTGCCAAAGAGCTGCTCCGCAATAGAAGCCAATATGCAGAGCTTGTAGCAAAGCGTAAGGTGGAGGGTTTAGATCCTGCCCAACTTCTGAATACAAGAAAGGTTAATGTGGCCTCCTCTACCCAGGGTTTATTGCAGATCCAGGGGGATATTGCAGTGAGCGAATATCAGCTTAAGACATATCTGGCAGGCGATTTTGAAGAAGATATCAGCGATACCGGAATTATTGAATGCCCATTGCCAAAAGTTCCTCTCCCAAAAGAGCTTCCACTCCATCTCTTGTCGCATCGCCCCGATATTAGAGCCAAGCTATGGCTTATTGAATCAGCAGGGCGTCAAATAGAAGTTGCAAAAGCGGGATTTTATCCTGATTTTAACATATCAGCTTTTTTTGGATTTCAAACGATCCATTTTCATGAGCTCTTCCGTTGGGCAAGCAGCTATTTTAATGTCAATCCGGCGTTTACCCTTCCGATTTTTGATGCGGGACGGCTTCTTGCTAATTTGCGTGGAAGCGAAGTCAACTATGATTTGGCAATCTTTGATTATAATAACTTGGTACTCAATGCTGCTAAAGAGGTATTAGATGGCATCGTCGTCTTGCGCAACAACCGGGATCAGCTATCAGCCTATGAGCAGCAACTCAAATTTAATAGAGATAATTTAAAACTTGTCTCGTTGCGTGTTGCCAATAATTTGAGCTCAACACTCGACTACCTCACGAGCGAAGAGAGTGCCTTACTTGCACAGGATCAAGAAATTGTGGCACTTGGAAACACAATCCAGGCTATTTTAGAACTTATTAAGGCCCTTGGTGGCGGTTATGATGCGAGGTGCTGGAATGAGTGAGCCGATGATTCTCCATGACCATCCTTCGGAAGCTCCTCCTCCTCCTCTTCCGCCTCCAAAGCGTAAACGCTCTACAACGCTATGGTGGATATCCATTGGACTTTTCATCCTTGGTCTAGCTTGGGTTTGCCTCTGGTTTTTCTACCTCCAATTCCATGAAAGGACAGATGATGCTTATGCAAATGGCAATTTGATTAATATAAACTCTGCCATCTCCGGCTCAGTGGTGGCTTTCTACGCAGATGATACAGATTTTGTAGCTGAGGGGCAGCTCCTTGTGCAACTTGATTCTACAGATTACCTTGTGCTGTATGAAAAGGCGCTTGCGCAGCTGGCATCGACTGTCTTACAGGTGAGGCAGCTTTATGACACAGTGCTTGCTAATAATGCAAATGTGGAGAGTAAATGGGTTGCTTTGGAAAAAGCGGCATTTGATTATGAAAACCGTTTAAAATTAATTGATTCAGGGGCCGTTTCAAATGAGGATTATATTCATTCCAGAGATGATTTTCTCTCTGCTGAACTCAATTTTGAGATTGCGGAATATCAATTTCATGTTGCAGAGGCAGCTGCTGGCAATACTCCTCTAGAAACGCATCCTCTTATTGAGGAGCAGAAAGCAAATGTAAGAAATGCCTTCTATCAGTTGCACCACTGTAAGATTTATGCCCCCTCATCTGGGCTTGTCGCCCAGCGGAACGTCGATGTGGGAGAGTGGGTAAACCCCACTATCAATATGATGGCTGTGATTCCAACAGACTATGTATGGGTTGATGCAAACTATAAAGAGACACAGCTAAGAAAGATGCGGATTGGACAGGAGACCACTGTCTGGTTTGATCTCTATGGCTCGGGGGTAAAATATGCCGGGAAAGTTCTCGGTATAGCCTCTGGAACCGGAAGCGTTTTTTCTTTGATTCCGCCTCAAAATGCAACAGGAAACTGGATTAAAATCGTCCAGCGTCTTCCCGTACGTATTAGCCTTGATCCTAAAGTTGTTCAGGATTATCCCATAAGGCTTGGGATTTCCGCTGAGGTGAATGTGAATGTTACTAACCAGGATTTACCAAAACTCGCGAGCATTCCAGTGAAGAAGCCTGTTTCAACGACGACTGTTTTTGATATCGATTGGAAGATGGTCGATCAGCTCATAGACCAAATTATCCAGGAAAACTCCCAATGTGAAGCCTTATGAAAACTATAATAAAATTTACCACAGAGAAAGAGAGAGAGAAAAGAAGCACTATGGTCTCATGAAGAGTAAGAAGAAAAATATTTATATAATTTTCTATCTCCCTTCTCTGTGATCTCTGTGGTTAATTTTTCTCTTTGCAGGAGATATGATGAATGAAGTTTATTATGAGAAGGGAGGAAGGCTTGCATTATTAAACATTGGCCTTGGCCTTGGTACCTTTATTCAGGTCCTTGATTCATCAATTGCAAATGTGGCGGTTCCCTATATTGCTGGGAATCTCGGAGTGAGTGCTGATCAGGGGACATGGGTCATTACCTCCTTTGCTGCTAGCAATGCGATTGTCTTACCCTTAACGGGCTGGCTATCCAGCTACTTTGGACGTGTCCGCCTCTTTGTCTGGTCTGTACTTCTCTTTGCTTTGACCTCCTTTCTCTGTGGCTTAGCGACAAGTCTTGCGATGCTTGTTACCTTTCGCGTGATACAAGGAGCTGTTGCAGGCTCTCTTATCCCTCTTTCGCAAAGCCTCATGCTTGCCTGCAGCCCTCCTGAAAAACAGGGGGCAACTCTGGGATTATGGGGGATGATCGTCGTTGTTGCCCCTGTATTGGGACCTATTATCGGAGGGTATCTTACTTATAATTACTCATGGCCCTGGATTTTCTACATCAATGTTCCAATTGGGATCTTTTCTGCCCTTGTGGCCTGGTTTTTTCTTAAGGATCACGAGAGTACTATTGTCCGTAATCCGATTGATTGGTTAGGGCTATTTCTCTTGAGTCTGGGTGTCGCTTGCCTACAAATTATGCTCGATAAGGGGAAGGATCTGGACTGGTTTGAATCCAATGCCATTATCACTTTGACAATTGTTTCGATCATTGCTTTTATCTATTTTGCAGCCTGGACTTATTTTCAGAAGTATCCCATTGTTGACTTTTCGTTTTTTAAAAAACGGAATTTTGCACTTGGGACAATAGCTGTGACTATTGGCTACTTAGTCTTTTTCGGGACGACTGTAACGCTTCCCCTATGGCTGCAGACCGAGCAGAACTACACAGCTTTCTGGGCTGGAGTTGCAGTCGCCCCCATTGGCGTTGTTCCCTTTTTTTTATCAGCATGGATTGGCAAGAACATGTACCGCGTGGACTTGCGTTTCTTAAGCATTCTTAGCTTTGTTTTTTTGGCCATCGGTTTATTTTATCAGGCAAATTTTACAACAGATGTCGACCTCAATACAATTATGCTAGCCCGTTTTATTCAAGGATTTGGAATTGCAATCTTCTTTTTGCCGCTTGTGCAAATAGCTCTTGCTGAGATTCCCCAAGAGAAATTTGCAAGCGCTACAGGTGTATTCAATTTCTTCCGTATTTTGGTAGGAAGCGGCTTTGGAACCTCTCTTTCAGTGGAAGTCTGGACGCGTCTTGAGATCTTCCACCATGGCCGCCTGACAGAATTTGTGACAAGCTATCGTCCTTTGATAAGGGATTTTTACAATAGGATGGAAAGCTATAACCCTGTATTTACAAGCGATATAATCAATCGAATCGCAGATAATCAAGTAGAACAGCAGGCCTTTATGCTCTCTACAAATGATGTCTCCTGGTTGGGGGCCTGGATGTTCATTGGGCTCATCCCTCTTCTCTTATTATGTAAGCGGGTAATTCAAAAAAAGACGTCACAATAAAGTGCCACGCAAAATAAGCATAGCAACGCTGAAATAGATGATGATCCCAGTGACATCGACAAGCGTTGCAACAAAGGGAGCAGATGAGACGGCAGGGTCAAACCCGCACCACTTTAAGAGAAGCGGCAGGGTAGCTCCTGCAAGTGTCCCCCATAATACAACACCGATTAGGGCAAAGCAGACGGTGAATGCGACAAGTAGCCAATGCATCCCATACATGGAAAAAACAAGACTCCATATAATGATCCGAAAAAATCCAATCGTACCAAGCACGCATCCCAAAAAAACCCCTGAGAAAATTTCCCGGCGAACTACTCTCCACCAATCTCTTAGTTGGACCTCTTCAAGAGCTAATGCTCTGATTAACAATGCAGATGCCTGAGAGCCAGCATTGCCCCCGCTCGAAATGATCAGGGGTAAAAAAAGTGCTAAAACAACAGCTTTTGAAAGCTCATCCTGGAAAAAACCCATAGCAGATGCTGTGAGAAGTTCTCCCAAAAATAGGACAACAAGCCATCCCGATCTTTTTCGCATCAACTTTAAGATGGGAATTTGAAGATAGGTCTCTTTAAAGGCCAGAGTACCCCCAATTTTTTGAATATCCTCGGTATCCTTTGCAACCGATGCATTCATGATATCATCAATTGTTACAATACCGAGCATCAACCCTTCCGCATCGACAACAGGAAGAGCAATGCGTGCATATTTACGGAAGAGATTGATGGCGTTTTCTTCATTATCATTAACATTTAATGAGATAAATTTATGATCTGCAAGATCTTCAGCTTTTGTATCGAGCGAAGCAAATAAGAACTGCTTGATACGAAAATCATCAACGAGCTTTCCCTTTTCATCTACAGCATAGATGACATTGACCGTTTCACTCTCATGCCCATACCGGCGTATGTAATCCAATACTTCTTTGACTGTCCAATCTACCCGGATGGCGAGATAATCGGGAGTCATAAGACGCCCGACGCTATTTTCAGGGTATCCGAGCAGCCTGATTGAGAGTGCTCGCTCTTCTGGGGATAAATATTTCAGAAGCAGATGCATCAGATGGGGGGGCAGCTCCTCTAATAATGCTGTCCTATCATCCGGGGAGAGAGCATTTAAGAGGCTGGCGACACGTTCAGAGGGGAGTTTTCCCAGAATCTCTTTTTGGATTCCAAACGAGAGGTATTCGAAGACGGAAACGGCTTTTTCTTCCCGTAGATTCTTGAAAATAAGGAACTTCATCTTTGGGGGGGACTTTTCAATAAAAGCAATAAGATCAAAAAGAAAAGAGGCGTTGAGCTGTTTTGAAAATTGGGAAATATTTTCCGGTGTCAGTTTAGAAAACAATTCATGATTGCTTGTCATAGAGCCTCGTGCCCGTGCCCGTGTGCGTGCACGATTAGATTTCCGATCTCCAGGTTAGTACACAGAAACATTCATAGATCGCATGATGCCTAGTATTTCACGTACGCCAATTGTCGATTCACTAAACACAAAATAGGAGGGCTCACAATCGGGGCTGAATTTTTTCCAATACCTTTTGCGTTTATCGAGATTAAAGATTCTCTTTGAGATATTAAAGACTCTTCTTGTCACCCATGTTGTAAATGACCCTAACCCAACTATCTCTCCGAGCGTTGACCCCGGCATGACCCCAAATGTAGCATAAGTGCACCCTTCCTGACATAACTGCTCGAGGGCTTTTGCAACAAGAAGTTCTGTAGTCCCTAGGGGGGCATCCGGATTTGCAAGCAGTAGATGGAGCAGCCAGCCCTGGCAGGCCTCCAGGCGGTTGAGCAGCAAGACACCCACAACGCGGTTGCCCTTCTTTGCATAAAACCAGCGCTTACCCAAACGGTCGGAAAATAGATTTAAATGAGCCATATAGATTTGGGGGCCCTGTCTTGCTTTTAACCATGAAACAGCTACCTCTTCAAGAGACCGTTCCAGTTTTTCATCCTGCCATAGATACTCCTCAACTGTAACTCCTTCGCGGGTAGAGTGATAGACCTTTTTGCGTAGCTCCCGTCCCTTTGATCCCTTCTGAGGGTCACGTTGAGGATTGATAGAGAGGACCTCTCCAAATTCTATGAGAGCTTTGTAATTATTTTGGAGTGCTGTATTTGCAAATTCCTTAGAAACAATAGCATAAACAATTTTCAGCCCCTCTTTTTTGCAGAACTCCGCAAATGCAAGAGCAAGAGCCGGTGCATCCTCTTTCGAACAGACGGGATCTCCAAAGACCACAGCGCATCCAAATTCAATGCGGTAACCAATGACTCCGTCTATTGAGGGATCTTTGAAGGTCTTGAATGCAGAATCAAGGAGAGTAATGGAAGCAGGAGAGCCAAAGCGTTGAATGTCACTGACAAGAAGTGCTCTCTCATCAACATTTTCAAAAGAATCTGATAGATTTTCGGATTTCTCTTCCGGTGTCGGATCTTCAGTAATATCCACCTCAATATTCATCTTCTACCCCTTACTATTCTTCGTTTTTAGAAATAAACAATAAATTACCGATCAAGCTTAATATTAAAAATAGTTTTAATTTATATCAATAGAAACTAACTTTTAAAAATTTAATAAAAAAGAATCAATTGAAATAATTAACAGAATCTTGTTAAAATTTATCCAATTAGGTTGTTTGGAGGAGATAGGGTGTGTATTTTAGTGAATAAGGAAAGAAGGAGCCGAGAAGGTTGGTTGGGATATACTAGCATGGCTTGTGCAGGGTTATCAACAATGGGGAGTACGGCTGTTGTGGTGGCTATCGTAAACGCCTTATTTTTAGGGCTTAGTCTAGCAGGTTTTTTTGGTGTTGTGGGAACTGTCGGATATAACGTTAGTATTTGTGCTTTTGGCATTGTCCTGCTTGGTGCAATAGGAGCAATATTCATTTCCATAATAGGGTGTTTAATTACAGCTCTTGAAAGCTGTTGGGCATGTTTAACGGACTTTGCTAACAGTTTTTAATCATCAAAGCGGTGATTTAGAAGGGAGTAGCGCACCTGGCCTGACCAGCCAAGCTTTTTGCGTAGCGTCGCAAAGTGGTCCCGGCGAAAGAAGGCCACCATTTTAAAGGTGCGTTTTGAGCGGGAGATGCTAAATATATCATTAGTAGCCATGCTATAACGGGCGATCCCATCATAAGCAATTTCAACCGGTTCATAGGGACTTAAATACTGCACCTCAATCTTATCCTTAGGCAGTAAAACAATTGGGCGGTTAGAAATGGTATGTGGGCTGATTGGCGTAATTACAAATGCTTCAAGCTCAGGAGTTAAGATAGGACCTCCTGCAGCAAGAGAGTAGGCTGTCGACCCATTTGGCGTAGAGATGATCACTCCGTCTGCTGAAAAGGTATTTACATAAGTCCCATCCACATGGATAGAGAGATCGATCAAACTGGGATTTTTTGATCGATGGATCACCATCTCATTCACAGCGAAGCAGCGCATGCCGGAGGGGCTCGCTCCCTCCATCATCACTCGGTTTTCCACTGTATAATCTCCTTTTATAAGGTCTTCTAGACTGTTATAGAGATCGGAGAGGGGAATATCAGCCATAAACCCAAGATGGCCTAAATTAATGCCAACAATGGGAGCCTCTAAATGGGGAAATTGGTGGACTAGTCGCAAAATAGTTCCATCGCCGCCAAGGGAAATGAGGAAATTAATCTCCTCGGGGTTGACAGAAGAGAGAGAGGGAAGGTTAAAGCTCTCCGCTTCCTCTTCGCGCGCAACCACTTTAACCCCATGACTAGCAAAAAAAGAGCAGATCTTTTCTCCAATCTCAAAGGCCTTCTTTTTTTGTGCATTGGCAAAGAGAGCAACAATCATTAAATTTTCTCGGATAAAATTCTAAGAAGCGGAAAAGAAAAATGGCTCTTAATTCGAAGTGCCATTTTTTCGGGGGTCAGTCCAATTTCGTTGATGAGATCTCCATACTCTCCATGGTCCAAAAAGGCTTCGGGTATTCCAAAATTAAGGATAGAGATATTAGAAAATCCCGAGCTAATTAAAAAGTTATTCACCTCATTTCCAAGCCCTCCTTTTAAAGAGTGCTCCTCAATTGTGACAATCTTCTGGTGGTTGGAGAGAAGCCTTACAATCAAATCGGTATCGAGGGGCTTTAGAAAAATAGGATCAACAACTGTGGCTGTTATTCCATCTTCTGCAAGGAGCTTGGCAAGCTTAAGCGCACTTGTGCATTGATGACCAAGAGCAATGATTAAAAGATCCTCTCCCTCAATAAGAACTTCTCCCTTGCCCGGAGGCCGGTAGCAGATCTCTTCTGTAGAATCCTCTGTTGAGAGATTGGGATAGCGAATTGCTGTTGGCCGATTCCAGGAAAATGCAGATTCTAAAAGCTCTTTTAATAGGTGGCCATTTCTTGGTTGACAGATGAGAATGTTGGGCATCGTCTTTAAAAAGCCTATCTCATAAACCCCATGATGCGTTGCTCCATCGGGAGCTGAAATGCCGCCGCGGTCAATTGCAAAAACAACAGGAAGCTCTTGTAAACAGACATCGTGAAAGAGATTGTCAAGGGCCCTTTGTAAAAAAGTTGCGTAGATGCTACAGACAACTTTTAATTTTCCGCTTTTAGCAAGCCCTCCGCAAAAGGAGACAGCGTGTCCTTCGGCAATTCCAACATCTAGACACCTGTCAGGAAAGGCCTTCATCATGGGATCAAGGCAGGATCCAAGAGACATGGCAGGAGTTACTGCTACAATGGAGCTATCTGCATTTGCCATCTTAAGAAGATGATTGCCAAAAATTTTAGGGAATGTAGGTTTATTTGTGGGAGAGGAGAGGAATTCGCATGTGCTTGGATCAAAGGGTTTTGCTCCATGGTAGGAGATAGGGTCTTTTTCAGCTTTATCAAGGCCATGCCCCTTTTTAGTGTAAAGATGGACAATCACAGGCATAGAACAATCTTTTAGGGCTTCAAAAAGGGGGATAAGTTTTTTAAGGTCATGTCCATCGACAGGTCCGATGTAGGAGAGGCCGAACTGCTCAAAAAAGGGAGCGGGGCTGACGAGATTTTTAATTGATTCTGCAAACTTCAAACCCTGCTTGGCAATTTTTGATCCGCACATGGGAATTTTTGAGAGGATCTCTTCAAGATCGTGCGCCCATCTGTTTGTTGTAGGATTATTGATGAGGCGGCTTAAAATATTTGTGACTCCCCCTACATTTTTTGAGATCGACATCTCATTGTCGTTGAGGATCACAATAAAACGTTTTAGCTTTCTTGAAATGTTATTGAGCGCTTCAAGAGAGAGTCCACATGTGAGTGTTGCATCGCCTATAATGGGAATCACATGAAAAGAGTCTTCTGTAAGGTCGCGGGCAGTTGCGACACCAAGACCAAGTGAGAGGGCAGTCCCAGCGTGGCCTGCGTGGAAATGGTCATGCTCCGATTCGTGGGGGTGGCAAAATCCACAGAGCCCCTTAAATTTGCGGATCTTATCAAAACGGGCATTGCGCCCCGTCACAAGCTTATGGGTATAGGACTGGTGGCTTACATCAAAGATGAGGCGGTCTACAGGGGAGGAGAAGACTGTATGCAGAGCAAGGGTTAGTTCTACGCTCCCCAAATTGGAGGCGAGATGGCCCCCATTAATGGCTAAAACATCAATAATGCGCTGTCGGATTTCTCTTGAGAGGTTAACAAGCTCCTGCAAGGAGAGAGATTTTAAATCTTCAGGAGTTCTGATCGCTTCCAGAAGGGGGTAGTTCATAGGTGTGATTCCAAAGCTGCTCCGCCAAATTGCTCTATCTGCGGATTCCCCGATTCATCCAATAAAAGCTCCCCATCTCTTTTTTTGATGAGCATCTCAATTCTCTTTTCAGCTTCATTGAGTTTTTTTGAACAGGTTGAAATGAGTTGATCTGCCTCTTCATAGAGTTGAAGGGCAACATCGAGGGTTGTCTGCCCCGCGTTCATCTTCTCAAGGATGCTCTCAAGACGAGCAAAAGACTTTTCAAAATTTCCGACATCTTTTTCACTCATGATTTAACTCTCTTACTATAAGGTGCCCCTCTCCATCTGGAAGAAGAGCTCTGATTTCTGTTCCTGGGAGAAGCTGGGTTGATGACACTATAACCGAACCATTTTTTTGATGAAAGAGGATGCTATAACCCCGCTTTAAGACTTTTTTAGGATCTAAAGCTATTAAGTTTTGTCTTAGCTTTTCAAGCCTCTCTTTTTGTATTGTGCAAAAGGAGGTAAAGTTCCTCTCAATCTCTCTTTGAAGAGCATCTAATTTTTGAGAAAAAGCTTCCAGCTTGGCTGAGGGGCGTAGGGCGGTCGCCTGCTTTTTCATTCCAAGGAGGATCTCTTTTTTTAAAAGAATTTTTTGCCTTATTTTTTGATCGATTAGAAAGCGCTTCTCATCGAGCTGCTGGAGATGATTGCCTAGAAGAGCATAGGGGGTTGTCATAAGAGGGTGTGTAGAAAATCTCTTCAATCTCTCCCGATAGCGATGAATCAAATGATGGAGGGTCTGCTTTGCGTTTCTCTCAATTTTTTCTAAAGTTTGAAGATGGTGCACCTTTTCCGACATGACAATTTCTGCAGCAGCAGTGGGAGTTGGGGCGCGCACATCGGCGACAAAGTCAGAAAGCGAGACATCGGTTTCATGCCCAACAGCTGAGATAATGGGGATCTTGCTCTCAAAGATGGCTCTTGCAACGACCTCCTCATTAAAAGCCCAAAGATCTTCTAGACTTCCCCCTCCTCGTCCAATAATAAGAACGTCAGCAAGATTATGGGCATTAAACTGCTCAATTGCCTGGGCAATCTCAAAAGATGCTCTCTCTCCCTGAACACGCACAGGATTAAGGATAAGATGAAAGCCTATTGCTCGCCGTGTTAAGACATTGATCATATCCTGGATCACGGCTCCTGTCGGGCTTGTCACAACGCCGATTCTACGGGGAAATTTTGGGAGAGGTTTTTTATGCTCTTTAGCAAACCAGCCTAAGTGTTCAAGTTTTTTCTTTAGTTCCTGATATTTTAAAAGGAGCTCGCCAACTCCTTTAAATTGCATCCGTTTTGCTATAAACTGGTATTTTCCGTGAGGGGGGTAGACAGAGAGAGAACCTGCAAGTATGACCTGATCTCCATCTTTAGGAAAAACAGAAGAAGTTTTACGCAGCCAGATTGAAAAAACTCTTGAAGGAGTTTCTGCTGCGGCCTTTAAGAAGTTGGTTTTAGCTTATGAGCCTATTTGGGCAATCGGGACCGGCAAGGTGGCTCATCCAGAAGAGGCTGAAAAAGCGCAAGAATTTTGCCGCAAAGTTGTGGGTGAACTCTGGGGCGACGAGGCAGCGGGTGAGCTTGTGATTCAATATGGCGGATCCGTTAAACCGGGCAATGCTGCAGAACTTTTAAAAGAACCCGATATCGATGGCCTTCTTGTTGGAGGAGCGTCGCTCTCTCCCGAAAGCTTTCATCATATTATTCAAGCAATAGTGGGTGTTTCATGACAATTGTCTATTATTTATTTCTCTTTATATTTCTTTTTATCTCTCTAATTTTATGCTTTGTGATCTTAATTCAGGAGAGTAAAAGCACGGGTCTTGGAGGCTCTTTTGGGGGAGATTCCGGGGAGTCTCTTTTTGGAACTTCCACTCCCGATGTTCTAAAAAAGATCACAGCTTATCTCGCGGTTGCTTTTCTTGTTGGGTGTGTGGTTCTCTCGCTTTGGACAGCTTCTCTTTCCCGCACAGCATCGAGAAAGACATCTAATCAAACTGAGCTGACCTCTTAAAGGTATTTCTCATGAAGTTAAATGTCCGCTACTATGGAGATCCTATTTTAAGGCAGAAGGCTGAGCCAGTTGAAAAGATTACAGAAGAGATTAGGCAGCTCTGCCTGGATATGTGCGAGACAATGTTGTCGTTTAATGGGATTGGGCTTGCAGCTCCTCAAGTTGGGCGTCTACTTCGCATCTTTATCTCAAATGTTGCTTGGGAGGATGAGAGGGGAGAGTTGCATCTTAGCGAGCCGAAGATCTATATCAATCCTGTTTTGACAGCCCCAAGCGATACAACAGCCGAGAGAAGCGAGGGGTGTTTATCCATCCCGAAGCTCTATGCTGCTGTCGACCGTCCCTTAACTATTCATCTAGATGCTTTAGATATTGAAGGAAACCCTTTTTCTGAGGATTGCTACGGCTATGTTGCCCGTAACAGGATGCATGAAAATGACCATTTAAATGGGGTTCTCTTTATCGACCGCATTAAGGGCAAGCGGCGTTCCCAGCTCGAGCCCGCCCTCCGCCTTATCAAGCAGCAATACAGCTCCTAAACTGCTCAAATCGGTGTAGCATTGCGTTGGAGAACATATCTATTTTGATTATTTAAGCCCTTAACAGGCGCCAACGGCCTGAAAT
>Ga0207088_1049_pt3 | contig 23415 bp, 18 predicted proteins | sample Alteio_BWMinHeat_52_FD_153564 | JGI IMG/M metagenome (GOLD analysis project Ga0207088, IMG submission 153564) | Enriched cells from forest soil in Barre Woods Harvard Forest LTER site, Petersham, Massachusetts, United States -... | ecosystem: Environmental > Terrestrial > Soil > Temperate forest >... | reverse complement strand
GGCGTCGGAACACGCTATTTCAGGATCCGGGTCGTCGCAGGCGCGCCTTTGCGCAATGAATTCCACCAGTTGAATCTCGTCGGAGCACTCCAACTATGGGAGATTCACGCCGCTCAGAAAACCGCCCAAATGGCCGGTCAGCACAACCATACCCACTGCCAGAAATTCCACAGCGAAGCGATGACTGGGCAAGAATACCGTCCGCCGCCGAGCATGGAAGTGCACCCACCACACCAGCCAGATCAGGACGCTCGAGGCGCACGCAAATACCACGTGCAACAATAAGGTCCCCTTCAGTTTCTGGCCCTCGAGTTGAAACCGCCGCGCGAGTAGCCCGGTGACGAGAACGGGAAGCGTTGAAATCGCCGCCGCAAGCAAGTTGTAATACGCCGCGTCTGCGAGGCCACGGCGCTTCGTCCAGAGTGCTATGAGGTCGAACGCTACTGCCGCAAGAAACAGACCGATTGGAAAATGGATCAGCACCACGTGTTGTGCGTGCTTCGCCAGGAGCGCGGCCTTTAGGTCGAATGGATTTACCATCGCCTCACCCCTTCTAAGAATCTGCTTCTCCTGCGGTTCACGATCCGACTCCTGTGAAATGACCTTCTCCATGGATAACGGACTTTCTGCCGCTTTATTCCGCATGGATTACATAATTGTCGAGCGGCACTGCGATTGATACCGCAATGGAATATTTGCGTGGAAAGGTAGTTCTTAAGAGTAGCGGGGATTATTTTGGGCGTTCAAGAGAAGTGGTCACCATCATTGCAAGTGTCTGTCTTATCAGCCATTTAGCCTGTCATCCAGTTTTCCTCAACAATTTTTGGTTTTGAAGGGAATGAATCCAGGACTCCGAAGTTCTCATCATGTGGACGTGTCAGGAGCGAATCTCCAACTCGACTCGTTCGAAGAGCTGGCCATCCCGCTCTTCGATCAGCTTTACAACTTCGCTCATTGGCTCACACAGAATCGCGACGAAGCTGAGGACTTGGTTCAGGAAACCTACATCAAGGCATTGAAAGGATTCTCGTCCTTTCAGTTGGGTACTAATTTCCGGGCATGGATCTATCGCATCTTACGAAACACGTTCTTGACCTCTCGCAAGGGCCTGAAAGTTACCATGACCGTACCTCTTGACTTCGATGAGGAGGAAGAAGGACCGGAACCTGCCATTGAGCGCGAGACGCCAGAGACGCTCCTGTTGGCGCGATCGAGCCACGAATTGCTGCAGAAGGCGATCGATGAGCTCCCGGTGCATTTCCGAGAGATCCTTCTTTTATGTGAGGTAGAGGAAATGTCGTATCAAGAGATCTCCGAGACGCTTGCGGTTCCCATCGGTACCGTAATGTCGCGTTTATCGCGCGCCAGGCAAAGTTTACGGAATCAATTGCGGCCACATTCGCAACAAGAAGCAGCACCACGAATTGCTAGGGGGACGAACCATGGTCTGTGAATCCTGGAAGGCACGACTCGACACCTACCTGGACGGAGAGGTTCCGGAGCAGGAGATGCGCACTTTCGACTCCCATGTGCGGAATTGCCCCTCCTGCTCTGCCGATGCCCTTTCGCGCGTACAGTTGAAACGCGCGATTCAGGCGGCTGGAAAACGCTTCACCCCGAGTGCTGAGTTCCGGAAACGGATGCAGCAAAATATAGCCCCCAAACCCCGCCGCAGTTTCCGCCTGAGATGGATGTTAGCGGCGGCGGCAGCCATGGTTCTCGTAGCAGGAGCTTTAACCTCGACCTACCTGGGCAACCGATCCGGCAGAGACCAGGTGTTCAGCGAGATTGCAGACTTGCACGTCGCGACACTAGCCAGTTCGTCGCCGGTCGATGTGATCTCGACCGACCGCCACACGGTCAAGCCCTGGTTCCAGGGAAGGATTCCCTTCGCGTTCAATTTGCCGGAGCTCCAGAATAGCGAGTTCTCTCTGCTGGGCGGGCGGATGACGTACCTTGAGCAAACGCCGGGTGCGCATCTTATTTACGACGTGCGGAAACATCATATTTCTGTGTTCGTGTTTCGGGAACGGTCCTTGCCGGCCAGGCTGAGTGATAGCGCTCTCCAGCGGGATAAATTGTCGTTCAACATGGAAACATGGAGTCAGGGCGGGCTCCGCTATTTCGTGATCGGCGACGCGAGCGCTGCAGACATCGATGGCCTTGCGAAATTGTTTAAAGCCGCTTCATAGATTGGACCCCCGGTCTTTCTGCGCGATTCCCGATTGCTTTATGCCTCCGGTATCACAGCGAGGTCTTGGCCGGTTCGGCAGCCTAGGCGACTCGACGGAGATCTCGACTCAAAGTCTCAACCTCCGATCCCGCATGGACTCCCCCTTCCTCTACGATCGCAAAGTAAAACCCGGCCCGCTGGCTGATCGAGTCTGTAACTTTGGTGCTGGAAACGCATCTCATTTGCGCGGCCGGAGTGTGTCGGACGCAAATTCAACGAGAAACGAGGAAGAATTTCATGAGGAAGACGATTTGTAAATTAATGGCCATGTGTTTCCTGGCTGTGTCCCTTGCAGCGTTTGCACAGTCCGGTGACAACATGAAGCAGGACGGCATGAAGCACGACGACATGAAGCAAGACCAGATGAACAATGATCAGATGAAGAAAGACGAAATGAAGAAGGACAAGAAGTCTAAGAAAACCAAGAAAGACAAGATGAAGAAAGACGAAATGAAGAAAGACGACAACATGAAGCAAGACGACAGCATGAAGCACTAGCCCTCGCCCGGCATTCCTCAAGTTCGGACTCAGGGTAGCTGGCAGTATCTCCGGCTACCCTGAGATTCCCAGCCGAACACGACCCCGCAGAACCCGGCAGCCCATCCTTTTTGTAATAACTCACACCAGCTGTTCCAAGGGTGAGGAGCGCGATTCAGTATCAACCGGGACCACGGGCGAAGTCAGCCGGCATTCAAATACTGCTTCATACACCGGATGCAAGGCGCATACCCCGCTCGCAGCGCTTCCCGGGCCGCGATTGTCTGAATGTGTGCTTTGTCATGGATGAACGGGCACCCCGCTGCATGAAACAACTTCCCATCGGTTGAAACCACGACCAGCATATCCGGAGGAACCCCGGCTCCAGGGTGGGCGTGCTGGGAACGCAGCTCAGGATGGCTGAAGACCGAACTTCTAGCCGCCTCGAAGCTGCCCGCAACCACGACGGCCGCTGCGGCCGCAACCATCCACCCGAGAAAGCCTCGCCGGCTGTGAGGCATATTCTCCTCATCCAACCTGTGCCGCAGGCGCTGGCTGAAGCCCAGCGGCACTTCAAGCATCCTTTCATCGCCGTACAGCTGAACGACGTTACGCGTGCCGTCAAGCACAGCGGCGCAGCGCCGGCAGCCGCGGATGTGCTCTTCCATGGCAAGCCGCAGATCCGGTTCGATCCCACCATCAAGGTAGTTCGAAATCTCGGGCCAGACTTCTTTGCAGTTGACTACCATGGCTTGGTCCCCTTTTCGAACGACAACTTACTGCTCCAGCTACCGCCGAGCCCCGGCGATAACAGATCGCGCAACATCAGCCGTGCCCGGAGCAAGCGCGTCTTGACCGATGCGCTTGAGATCCCGAGTGCCTTGGCCGTCCCCTCTATACTCAAATGTTGCATGTCGCGCAGGACAAAGACTTCCCGGTACTTTTCTCCGAGCGAAGCCAACGCCTCCGCGAGTTTCTGCCGGACCTCGTTTCGCTCCAAAGTCTCCGACGGAATCTCGCGCCAGTCTGCGAAGTCGCGGGGTACATAGTTGCCCTCCTCGTCTTGATGGTCAACGATAGGCTCGATCTTGTTTGCGTGTTGTCTCCTTATCCGCATCCGCGCCTCATTGACGGTGATCTGGATTAACCAAGTGCTGAACCGCGATTCCGCACGGAATTGACGAATGTGCTTAAGCGCTTTTAGTACGGCCTCCTGGGCCACGTCCTCGGCATCCGCCTGGTTGCGCAAGATCGCCAACGCTGCGGAGTAAACGCGCCGTTCGTAAGGTCGAATCAGCTCATAGAAAAGGTCGTGCTCGCCTTCCCGAACACGCCGGATCAGCATCTCCTCGTTGAATTGCTCGGCTGGGTCTGTCAGCGAAATCCCCTCTCCCGGCATCACTCGTCACCCGCACTCCTGAGTTTTCGCAATCGCACACCGGACTACTCCGACGGATATTCTGGGTCCTTCTTCCATCCCGTCAACATCGAGACGAAATTGTTCCAGCCATGCAGGACCACCATCACGAGATGTCCGAAAACAAACGCCAGCATCGCCCACATGATCAGGAAATGCCAGAGCCGCGCCCAGTGAAAGCCGCCCATCATCCACGCCAACCAGGAAAACTGCACCGGTTTCCAGACCGCGAGACCGGTCAGCACCGACAGCACACCCAAAGCGATCGCAGAGGTGTACGCGTGCTTCTGGAGCGGGTTATAGGCTTCTCTTACCGGCGGTTTGGGACCGAAGAAGAAGTAGTGCCACACCATGGGCCACACTCCCGGCAGGTCCCGTCGTACAAAGAGCACTTGCTTGTAGTTTCCGCTGAAAACCTGGTAACCGATGTACACGAGGCCGGTCGCGATATAGATCCACATGAATGTGAGGTGCCATTGCAGCGCGCCTCCCAGCCACCCGCCAAGCGCAAAAGCCTTCGGCCAGTTGAGAAGATCTTTTTGCGGGATCTTTGCCCCGAAGCTCGGAAACGCGCGAAAGATCTGGAATCCGCTGCCGACCATGACGAACAGCGACACTGCATTCACCCAATGGCAGAGACGCACCACAAAAGGATGTTCGTATGCCGCCTGTGTCACTTCGCCTGTCTTCGCGTCTTCGATTGCCAGCGCGCGGGTTGCCATGGTCATCTCCTCAGAATCACAGGCCGTAGAATTCGGAGTAGCCTTGATCTTCCCAGTAGCCGACCTTCTCCAGTACATGGCTCACTTTGAAGTCTGTGAGGTACTTTGCTTGCTTGTAGCCAATCTTGGTGGGAATGCTCAGACGCAAAGGAGCGCCATGCTCGCGGGTGAGCGGCTGACCGTACATTTCGTAACAGAGCAAGGACTGCGGGTGCATGGCGGTAGCCATGTCGAGCGACTCATAATAGTTGTCCGCGCACTCGACGGTCACGAAGCGAGCGGTCGGGTCGGCACCGATCGTCTTGAGGAAGTCGGAGAGGCGCACGCCCCCGAACCGGCCAATCACATCCCATCCTTCCACGCAGACATGCCGGGTGTTCTGGGTGACCCTGGGTAGGGCCTGGATCTGCGCCAGAGTGTAATCTCCCGGCCTTTGTACACTGCCGGCCACCGTGAGGGTCCACTTCTCGAAATCCACTTGAGGGTCGTCGACGTCGTAGTCGTTGATGGGAAACTTGGCGAAAGCTGTCAGGTCGGAGTCGTCAAACGTGGGCGCCAGGTGGCCGGAGCGGAACAACCTTGCCGACGCCCAATCGCTAAAGCCAAGACCGGCTTTGAGGAGAGGTTTCTGCAGTGGCGGAATGGCAAAGGCGCCCAGCACTATCGCTGGCGTCAGTTTCAACAACTCCCGCCGGCTGATGGTCTTGAACTTGCGGCTATCGGTTCGTGGCTTCATCGGTGCATTCCTTGCAGGTGACAAGAGAACTCAAATCAGATTCGCGAATCCGCAAAAAGTTACAACAGGGAAACCTTGAATGCAACATAGGCGGTTCAATCGCCCTGCCAAACGAATCATCCTCCCAAGCAGTTGGGAGCCATTTGGGCATTTGTGAGCTTAACTGACAGATGCTGGCAACCTGCTGGTTCAGTTAGTAGATGAGGGGGCTTTCTCGCACGTCCACCTCGATCACGGGCTTGATTTGGCGCTTGATCGGATGGGCGCAAATCAGACTGAGGTCCTTCCAGTAGTCAGTCGTCTTTCTCGACTTGGTACAGGTGTTAGCCCAATACAACGTTTTAGCATTGATCGATTCTCTTGCGACGCCCTGCAATCCCAACTACGGCTGACACATGCTGAAAGCTATTCAGAACACTGATTGATCCTATCCAAACATTGGCTTTGACACTCGGGCGAAGATCAATGAGGATCGCTCGACATCGATTCAAGCTGCACGACCCTGTACCCCGGCTGAAGTGTGATCAAGTTCGACGGCTCGGTAAGTAATTGCCGCGCGACCTTAGGGTCACGGCAAAAAACGTTCGCCAGCCGCGCTGGGTGGAGTGTGCTTGCTACACAAATCGCTGTGTCGATGACATCTCTTGGAGGACGCCATGTGTAAGGCGCTAGGAGTAAGGCCCGTTGCGGCAGTGTTGTTCGCCGTGCTGTTCGGAACGGTCAGCGCGTATTCGCAAGCGACGGCATCTCTGCGGGGGACCATTGTCGACCCTTCGGGTGCGGTCATCGCCGACGCAGCGGTAACCATCAAGAGCGCGGAAAACGGCGCGGTCCGCAAGGGCGCCACCGACACGCAGGGTGAATATAGCTTTCCGCAAGTGGCGCCTGGAAGCTATAAGTTGGTCGCCGAGAAGCCGGGCTTCGCCACCATGGCCAAGGGCGACATCAAGCTGCTGGTCAACACACCCATCACGCTCGATTTGAAAATGTCGCTCAGCACGACCGGCGAGATCGTGAATGTCGCCTCGGAAGCCTCCCAGGTCAACACCACCGACGCCAGCGTCGGCAACCCCTTCAGCGAAACGCAGGTTCGCCAACTGCCGTTGCAAACTCGAAACGTTGTGGAATTGTTGAGCTTGCAACCTGGCGTCACTACCGACGGCGAGGTCCTGGGAGCGCATCGCGATCAGAACAACATCACGCTCGACGGCGCCGACGTCAACAACAACCAGAACTCGGGACTGGTTCCGCAAGCTACAGGCACAGGAACAGGCGGATACCAAGGTTCAAACGCGAACGGCGTGAATGCGAATGCCGGCTTTAACGGAGTCCTTCCGATCCCCTTGGACTCAGTGCAGGAGTTCCGCGTCACGGTCGCAGGCGAGGGTCCGAACTTGGGCCGTTCATCCGGCGGCCAGGTCGCCCTTGTTACCAAGAGCGGGACGAATCAACTTCATGGTTCGCTTTATGAATACAACCGCAATACTTGGTTTGCCGCTAACACCTGGTTCAATAATCACGCCGGAGTACCTCGGCAACCGCTGGTGCGAAACCAATTTGGAGGCTCGGTTGGAGGCAAGATTGTCGCGGATCGCGTCTTTTATTTTCTTAACTATGAACAACGGAATGACGCCAGCGGCGTCTCCGAGGTGCGAGCTGTGCCCTCCGATACTTTGCGGCAGGGTATGTTCGCGTTTGGTGTATGCAATGACCCTTCAGGTGTATGTCAGGCGCAAGACCCGATCACGGTTCAGACTCTGACGACGGCCAGCCAGATAAAACAGGTCGACCCACTCGGCTTGGGCGCAAACGCAAACATCCTCACAGTTCTGAACCAGTATCCACACGGTAACAATCCCTCCTTCGGCGAGGACGGTGGACTCAACTTCAGTGGTTACCGTTTCAACGCACCGAGCCATCGACAAGACCACGCTCTCGTCGGAAAGATCGATTTGCATGTGGATCGCGCGGGAAAGCACACCGTGAGCGTGCGGAGCACTTTCGCCCGAAACACAGAGGATCAGATCCTGGAGCAGTTTCCGGGACAGGCACCCGCCTCGACGTTACGCGACAATAGTAAAGGCGTCGCGGGTCAGTACACCGGGGTATTAAGGTCGAACCTGATTAACGTCCTTAACGTCGGCTATACGCGTTTTGGTCAGTCTTTCACCGGACAAACAGGACCGCTGCTGTTTCAGACCAGTCTCGACCCTCTGTTGAATCCCTATGCTCGGCCCTCCGCGCAGGTTCTGCCCACGGTGAACCTTAACAACGGCGTCACTTGGATCAAAGGAAAACACACGATCACAGCCGGCGGCGGCTTCGCAATCATTCACAACAACACCAGTTCGTTTGCCACTTCCTTCGCTCGCTACGGATACGGCGCAACCGAGTTGATTGGCTTGGGGGCGGACATCTCCGGCCCGAGCGGGACCGTGCCAACCTACATGCAGCAGAACCCCCAGATTTTTGGGGCGTCTCCCGTGCTCAGCGACTTCACTTCGGTCGCCAATGGGATGGGCGTTCTTCTCGGCTTAGTCAACGATAACTTTCACACCGACCTCTTCAACCGGCAAGGCAGCCCTTTGCCGTCGGGAACTCCACAAGTGCGTTCCTTCATCGAGCACGACTACTCCCTGTACGCTGGCGACACCTTCCGTATTACTCGCGAACTCACATTGAACTACGGCGTGCGCTGGGAAAACTTCCGGCCTCCTTATGAGGCCCACGGGCTGCAGGTCAACTCGACGGTTCCTTTGACCCAGTATTTTGCGGAGCGCAATCTGCTGCAGAGTCAAGGTGTACCTCAGAACGCGATGCCGAACGCGACGCTGCAATGGGCGCTGAACGGCCAGGCGAACGGCAAGCCGAACTGGTGGGGGCCCTCGAATCTCAACTTCGCTCCGCGATTCGGACTGGCCTACGCACCGTCTTCCGACCACGGTCTCATGCGCAAGGTATTTGGGAGCCAGGGCGCGCTACGCGTGGGAGCGGCGATGGTCTACGACCGCTTCGGGAGCGATCTGATTACGCAATACGATCAGTACGGATCGATTGGCACAGCCAGTTCCGGGAATTTCCCCGATTCCTACAGCTTCAGTACTAGCCCCCGATACAACGGCGCTGCACCTGTGCTCACGCCGCCGCCGGGGGAGAGTTTTCCGGTCACGCCACCGAACATTGCGGCCATTGCGGGCGAGTTCATGGGCATCGCTCCCAACCTGAAGCCTCCTTACTCTTACGTTCTCAACGCCAGCTTTGCGCGCGAGCTTCCGGGAAAGCTCACCATCGAGGTCGGCTACGCGGGGCGACTCTCACACCGCTTGTTGCTGGAGGGAGACGTCTATACACCGCTGGAATATTTCAAGGATCCGCAGTCCGGAATCACATGGGAGCAGAATGCAATGACCGTGCGGGCGTTGCACGATTCCGGAGTCACGGTGTCCCAGGTCCTGGCGAATCCGAGCGCGGTTCCGACCTTGCCGTTCGTCGAGAACATGTGGCCAGGGCTGGCCAATGTCGGCGACGTTCCGGGCAACGCTTCGGCGAGTTATTTCACCTGCGTCTACAACGATTACGGCGGCAGCTATCTGGACTGCCTGCACGCCACCGACCGCAACACGACTTCCTATCCTGGCGGCGGGTGCGCGCAGATTTCTGCGCATGGCTGCTATACGTTTTTTCCGCTTCAAGGCAGTTCGATGCCGACCTGGATGAACGCGGGAACAGCAGCCTATCATGCGTTTACTGTCTCCCTGAGGCGGGGATTGACCAGCGGTCTGACGTTCGATTTCAACTACACCTGGTCGCACTCGCTGGATGACGGCTCGGCCGCGGAATCCGGCGCTGGACAACAAGGCGCAGCCATCCAAAACATTTACAACACAAAAGAATTCCGCGGCTCGTCGGATTTCGATATGCGCCACAACATCACAGCCAACGTTCTTTACCCTCTGCCGATTGGCAAAGGACGCAGGCTACTCTCGGATGCGCACGGAGTGCTGAATCAGATCGTGGGAGGATGGCAGGTGAGCGGCTTGATCCGGTATCACTCGGGCGTGCCCACAACGGTTGGCGGTGAACTCGCTTACAACGCAAACTACTGGCTGAGTTCTCTGGCCATTGCAACGGGTCCGGTCTCCGCGGGAGTTCATAAGGATCAGAACGGATTTCCCAGCATGTTCGCCAATACTTCGGTTTCGGGATCGTTCGAGGATGAATTGCCGGGTCACACGGGACAGCGCGCAGTCTTGCGCTTGCCGGGAATGATGCTCACAGACATGTCGGTGGTGAAGGCGTTTCCGTTGCCGTGGGAAGGTCAGAGGATTCAGTTTCGCGCGGAGGCGTTCAACGTGTTCAACACCGTAAATTTTTCGAACCCGAGCTTGAGTCTGCAAGCGCCGGGAACGTTTGGCGAGTTCCAGGCGGTGGGGGATCCGCGCGTCATGCAGTTCGCGTTGCGATATGAGTTCTGAGGGTTGCTGTTCGATTGTGATCCTTTCGCTTTGGGGCTCGGAACTCTGTGAGGATTCTCTTCATACCATCAACGTAAAAGCCCCACTTCTCGCAAAGAACGCGAGAAATGGAGCACCCGGATCTGTTCCTGCGTGTCTACGCTGTGGCCAGCGCGGCTTCTTCCGGTTCGCGGGCGCTGCCGGAGGCGTGCTCTAGCCGGTGCACCAATCTTGGGATCTGGTCCTGGTGGCAGGGTTCGGGGACGGGCAGGTCCATCGCCACTCCTGCGCCGGCATCCGGACTCTCTTTGGCTAACACAATCACGCGGTTTCCCAAGTAGAGCGCCTCTTGCGTGTTGTGCGTGACGAAGAGGACGGTGATGCCGGTGTCGCGCCAGAGTTGGCGGATGAGGCGCTGCATGTCTTTGCGGGTGCCAGGATCGAGGGCGCTGAAAGCTTCGTCCATGAGCAGGATGCATGGATGAGTGGCGAGGGCCTGCGCGATGGCGACACGCTGCTGCATGCCTCCAGAGAGTTGGTGAGGATACTTGCGGGCGTCGCGCTCGTGCAATCCAATGCGATGAATGGAGCGCAGAGCATCGTGGCGAAGCTGACGGCGACGGCGGAGATAGCGCGGAGTGAAGCGGGTGAGCAGGTTGAATTCCGTCACTTCCGGGCCGAAGGTGATGTTGTCGAGAACTGTTTTATCGGGGAATAGGGAATATTTTTGCGGGACATAGCCGCGGGTGCGATCGGGTTGGTTGTGCTCGACACCGTCGATGAGGATACGCCCGCCGGCGGGGGACTCCGCACCCAGCACCAGCTTAAGCAATGTGGACTTGCCGCATCCGGTCTGGCCCAGCAGACAGACGAATTCTCCCTGCTCAATGCTGAGGTTGATGTTGCTGAGGATGGGGCGCGACGGCTTGCCGTAGGCGACCGATAGATTTTCGATTTCAATCAGAGCCATTTGCGATCAGGCCTCCTGAAACCAGGGATGAAGTTTGCGATTCACGAGGCGCATGGCGAGATCGACCAGGAACAGCAGCAGCGCCACCCAGAGGACGTAGGGAATGATGACGTCCATGCCCATGTGGCGGCGCAGCAGAGCGATGCGGTAGGCGAGGCCGTCGGTGGACGCGATCATTTCTCCGGCGAAGAGGAAGAGCATCACCGACTTCAAGTTGAGGCGGATGCTGTTGAGCACGCGGGGAGCGATCTGGCGCATCACCACGCGGTAGGCGACATCGAAATCGCTCGCGCCGAGGGTAAAAGCTTTCACAACCTGTTCGTTCGGGACGCCTTTAGTCAGATTAAAGGTGTCGAGAATAATGGTGGGCGTGACTCCGATCACGATCAGCATGATTTTCGAGAGTTCGTCGATACCGAACGCGATAAAGAGGATAGGTAGCAGGGAGAGCGCGACGATCTTGTCGAAGAACAGTACAAAGCGGAGGAAGAAGACTCCGACGTAGGGGAACAGTCCCATGTGCAGGCCCAGAAGGACAGCGGGGATCAGGAGCAGGATGCTGATGATGAAGCGGCGCGAGGTGGCGACAGTATCTTTCCAGAGCATGCTGGCGAAAAGCTTTTGGCGGAGAGAGGCGTTGTCGGGGAGGATGGAGTCGTCGTCTTCGGCGGGCTTGATGGTAGCGTCGGTCATGCCGTGGAACATTTGAGAAACAGTGGGCATGACGCGATCTTCAGGATTCTCCCGGTGGCGCTTTTGCGACGCGTAAAAATAGAGGCCGAGGCCGAGGGAGAAGAGCAACCAGGAGAGGAGCAGTGTCTGGGTGCGGGTCGGCTTGGCGTGGACCAATTGGAAACCGAAGGACATTTCGCTCCTTTATTGCTTGCTCCACGTACGGAGCCGAAACGGCCACCGGAACGGCGGCGCTACAACTTGTTTTGTGCGGCCATCTCCATGTACGCCGTATCGAACTTCAGGCGGACGCGGTCCGCTTTTCCTTGCACGGTGCCGTCGGGATAGTGGATGGCGACGTCGTCGACAGAACCGATGTTCTTACCCAGCAAGCCGTGATCGAAGCAGAACTGGCGCACCAGGGCCATTTTTTGCTTCAGGTCAGGCGACTGCCCAAACTGCATTGCGGATTGCGGCTGGTAGAACATTTTGGTGGTACTCAACTGCTCTTTGTAGGACGCGAGCGAATCACCGGAGCCCTCGGCGATGGAGGTTAACACCTTGTCGGCGGCGGGACCTTGCGCGGACATCAAGCTCATCATTTCGTACCAGGCTCCAGCCAGAGCCTTCGCAAACTTTTGTCCGGAGCCGTCGGGACGGTCGAGAACTTCAGTGCGCACGACTGTGAGGTCGAGAATTTCTCCGGGGATTTGCGCGGAGTTGAACAGGGACGTCACGGCCTTCTGTTGCGCCAGTTGCGAAAGCATGGGCTTCCAAGTCACGACGGCGGAGACGCTGGAGTCACTGATGAATGCGGATTGAATGTCGGAGTCGGATGTGTTGATCATGCGCACTTGCTTGATCTGGTCGCGCAGTGAGTTGAGCGTGAGAGCGCGGTCGAAGAGGTATTCGGAGACTGTCTTCTCGACGAGCAGCATCTTGTGGCCGACGAGGTCCTTCATCTGCAAGCCGCCGCGGACCAGCAGTGCGTCGTTGCCATTGGAATAATCGCCAATCAGGATGACCGTGGTGGGCACGCCGGAGGCGGCCGGCATGTCGAGAGCCTCCATGTTGGTCATAGTGCAGGCGTCGATGTTACGACCGACGAAGGCGTCGAGAGAGGGAGCGTAGTCGAAGCGCTGCACCTTGATGGTGATGCCGTACTTGTCGGCCCATTTCTTGAGCAGGCCGGATTTCTGCATGTAATGGTAGGGAGTCCAGCCAGCGTAGATCGACCAACCCACAGTGAAAACCGGCTTCTGGGCAAGGGCGGGAACAGCGAGAAGAAGACAGAACAGGAGAGCCGCACGCCGGACTGTTGTAATGACTCGAGCCATCGTGGATGGATTCTAGATGCGATTGCGAGGTGGCTCACGCGTAATTTTGGATGGTTGCAATTCAAGATTTGGATTGTGATGAAAGCGACGCGAGGTAGGCGCGCCAGCCGCCGAACCCTGTAATTTCAAGCCCTTTCGAGACGGCGTAGGGCTCGCAAAGGAAGCTCTTTACCGGCTCACCGGTCTCGAGCGTGACGGTTCCGATCACCATCGGCGGAGGTACAGCGAAGACGAAACCACCAAACTGGTCTTCGGGAATTGACCAGACTTCCGACTCGATTCCTTGGCCACTGAAATCGTCATCGCGGACCAGGCCAGGTTTTGGCGGAGAACTGTCGGGCAGGGCGAACAGGCGATAGTTGGGGGCAGTACGGCAGGATCGTTGCAGGCGCGCACCCCGTTGGGTCAGTTGGAAGTTCAGGGGTTGACCGCTGAGGTGAGCGCCGGCCACCGCGAGTTCCACGCAGCCGGGAGGTTTGCCGAGCAAAAGAGCGGTCGCACCGAGGTATTGATTGGCGAGGGCGAGCAGGGCTTCATCGGTGAATGCTGGACCGATGAACGATACGCCGAACGGAAGTCCATTGGAGCGGAAACCTGCGGGAGCCGCAACCGCAGCGAGATCCATCAAGTTTACGAAATTCGTGTAGTAGCCAAGGTTCGTATTGAGCATCACGGGATCGGCAGCGATCTGTGCGTGCGTATAAATGGTTCCCGTGGTCGGCAACAGAAGCACATCCATGGACTCCCACTGCTTCTCGGCTTCACGGCGCAACTCGCGGAGACGGTAGTCGGCTTCGAAAGCCTCGACGGCGGTGTATCGCTCAGCGCCTCCGATAATGCCGCGCACGACCGGCTCGACTTCGCTGGCGTGCTCGCGGAAGAAGGTCCTGATGGCGGCGAGACGCTCGGCCACCCAGGGTCCGCCGTAGAGCAGATCGGCGGCTCTGCGGAAAACCGCGAAATCGATCTCGATTTGTTCGCCGCCCATTTGCTGCAGTTTCCTGGCTGCGGATTGGTAAAGCGCTGCGGCTTCTTCGTCTCCGAAGAATTCGAGTTGCGATGGCGGAGGCACCCCGAACCGGAAAGCGTGACTCAGCCAGGGTGCGGCGTCTTCTCCGCGACGTGGTTCGCGCGAAAAAGGATCTCCGGGGTCGAGGCCGCGAGCGACTTTCCAAACTGCATGCGCTTCAGTGCAAGAGCGCGCGAAGATGGAAACGCAGTCGAGTGTGCGGCACGCGGGAACGACTCCTTGCGTGCTCAGCAGTCCGCGAGTTGGTTTCAATCCCAGCAGGCTATTGAACGCGGCGGGCACGCGACCGGAACCGGCAGTATCGGTGCCAAGAGAGAACGTAACAAGATCTCTCGCAACTGCGACGGCAGAGCCCGAGCTGGATCCACCGGAAATGTAGCGGGGGTTGAACACACTGGAACAAGCGCCGAAGGGCGAGCGAGTGCCAACCAGGCCGGTGGCGAATTGATCCATGTTGGTCTTGCCGATCAGAAGAGCTCCGGCGCCTTGCAGGCGTTGAACCACCGTCGCAGTTGAAGTTGGGGTATAGGCGTAAGCAGGACAGCCCGCAGTCGTTGGCATTCCCGCGACATCGAAATTATCCTTTACGGCGAACGTCTTTCCGGCTAGGAGCCACTCCGGCTGGTTCTCGATTTCGCGGGCGCGCGCAAGTGCGGCATCGCGCGGGACGAGCGAGATCCAGACGGGATTGAGCGGCTCGCTCTGCAGGCGGTCGTAGAGGGCAGCGATGCTTGCGGAGAAGTTTGCCGTGGAGAAGCTCACGCGACTGCCTCGGCGCGAAGTAACAGCAGGGTCTGGCCGGCCCAGACGATTGCTCCCGCGGCGCAATTCAACCTTTCGACGATGCCTGCACTCGGGGCGGCGACGGCGATCTCGGTCTTCATGGATTCGAGAATCATAAGCTTCTGCCCGGCTTCTACTCGCTGTCCGGCTTCGACCGCGACATTCCACACGCTGGCTGCGATTGGTGAGCGCACGGGACTGCACCCGTCGGGAGCATCCGAGTCCGGCTCAGGAGCGGGCGCCGCTGGAGGCTCGACGTATTCGGCCTGCCCCGCGGCCACCCACCGCTCACGTTCGGCTTCGAAGGCGGCATGCTGGTGTTGTTTGAATGTGTCAGCGTCCGCCTTGATCGACTTCAGGAATGCATGATACCCGCGAAGGCTGAATTCCTTTGATTCGATTCTCAACGGGTAGCGTCCGCGAGGGAACGCGTCGCGAATTTCCAGCAACTCTTCTGCACTCACTGGATAAAATCGGAGCTCGTCGAAGAAGCGCAGCAGCCATGGCGATCCGGGTGGAAATTCGGCTGTCGAGCGGAACGTATTCCACATCTGCAGGGTACGGCCGACGAACTGATATCCACCGGGGCCTTCCATTCCGTACACGCAAAGATAAGCGCCACCGATGCCCACGGCGTTTTCGGGCGTCCAGGTGCGGGCAGGATTGTACTTCGTAGTTACAAGGCGATGACGCGGGTCCACTGGTGTAGCCACGGGGGCTCCGAGGTAGACGTCGCCCAGGCCCAGCACCAGATAACTTGCGCCGAACACAATTCGACGCACATCCTCAATCGAGGTAAGGCCGTTGATGCGGCGGATGAACTCTATGTTACTCGGACACCACGGAGCATCGGGCCGGACGCCCTGCATATATTTCCGAATCGCGAGTTGCGTCGCGGGATCGTCCCAGGAGAGCGGCAGGTGGACCACGCGAGACTTGACGGTGATGTTGTCGAGATCGGGGATTCGCCGTTCACAGGCGTCGAGTGCCTCGAGCAGTTCCTCGCGGTGAAGGCGCGAGTCGTAGTGGATGTGCAGGGAGCGCACGCCGGGGGTGATGTCGATGATTCCGCGAAGACCGGCTAGCCTGATTTGCTGCTCGAGCGCGTGTACGCGGAAGCGCAGGTTCAGGTCGAGCGCATTAGGTCCGTACTCCACCAACAAATACCGGTCACCGTCGGCTCGGCACACGACTGCTGGAGATCCGTTGGACGCTGGACGACTGTAGACAACTGGATCCTCACGGTGAGTTGCCGGCAACTGTGGGAAATCCCCACTGAGGGTTTCCAGACATTTTTCCACGGACACTCGCAATCCTTCCGCCTGCTGCAGCGAAAGCGCGCGGAATCGGATGAGGTCGCCGGCCTTCAGCTGACCCATCTTCCACAACTCGGCTTCAACGATGGTCGCAGGACAAACGAAGCCACCTAGGCTCGGACCATCCGGACCGAGAATCACCGGCATGTCCCCGGTGAAGTCGACGGTGCCGACGGCATATGCGTTATCGTGAATGTTCGACGGATGCAGCCCAGCTTCGCCGCCGTCTGTGCGCGCCCAGCGCGGCTTTGGGCCGATCAGTCGCACGCCGGTGCGATCGGAGTTGTAATGAACTTTCCACGCGGTCGAGAAGAACATCTCGATGTCTTCGGGCGTGAAAAAATCCGGGGAGCCATGTGGGCCGTAGAGCACGCCGATTTCCCACTCGCCGCCGTACTGTGGAGCAGCGCTGGGCGCGAGTTCGCTCAGCTCGCCCGGAGCCGTGTCGGCATCCCCTAAGTGCAACACGTCTCCAGAGCGCAGCACGCGGCCCGACTGGCCTCCGAATTTCCCCAGGATAAAAGTGGAGCGGCTGCCTAGATATCGCGGAGCGTCGAGTCCACCTGCGACAGCGAGACAGGCTCGAGCGCCTGTCGCGTTAGCGCTGCCCAGTTCCAGCAGCGAATCCTGTTTCACCCGGATTGCGCTCCATCGTGGAACGGGCTTGCCATCCAGTCGTGCACCGAAGTCCGCACCTGTCAGAGCGATAGTCGTATCGCAACCAAAGCGCAACGTGGGCCCGGTCAGCGTGATTTCAAGTCCTGCCGCGTCTTCCGCGTTGCCCACTAAACGGTTGGCAAAACGGAAGGCCAGCGTGTCCATGGGACCAGACGGCGGCACGCCGACGTGCCAGTAGCCGAGCCGGCCAGGGTAATCCTGAATGGTGGTTTGGGTTCCGGGTTCCAGCACGTCGATGGCACGACGCCGGTATGGGAAATCCCGCAAGAACGAAGTGCTAACGCCGCCCGCTTCGAACCTTGCGTGCTGGCAGACTTGCCGCAAGTACGGAAGATTTGTTTCGATCCCCGAAAGTTCACATTGGCCAAGAGCCTCGCGCAGATTCTCCAGCGCTGCAGTTCGATCCGCGCCACGCACAATCACTTTGGCCAGCATGGGATCGTAGAACGGCGTGACCTCCGTCCCGGAATCCACCCAAGTCTCCACGCGTGCGTTGTTTGGCCACGCGACATGCGTGAGCCGCCCGGCGCTCGGCTGAAAACTCTTCGCGGCATCTTCGGCATAGACGCGCACTTGAATTGAGCATCCCGTCGACTGCATCACAATTTGATCGAGCGCGTGCATCTCGCCAGCGGCCTGCCTGACCATCCATTCCACCAGGTCGACGCCCGTGACTTCTTCGGTTACGCCGTGCTCCACCTGCAGGCGCGTGTTGACTTCGAGAAAGTAGAACTCGCGCGTGGAGTTGTCATAGAGAAACTCCACCGTGCCGGCGGACTGGTAACGCACCGCCTTCCCGAGCCGTACTGCGGACTCCAACAGCTTTTCCCGAACCGCTGCCGACAAGCCCGGCGCAGGCGTTTCCTCGATGACCTTCTGGTTGCGGCGCTGGACTGAGCAGTCGCGCTCTCCCAGGGCGATAACCGACCCGCGTCCATCGCCGAAAATCTGAACCTCAACATGTCGCGCCTCTGTGATGAAGCGCTCGAGGTAGAGACCGCTGCTGCCAAAACTCGCCTGACTCTGCCGCGAAACCGCCTCGAAAGCATCGCGAAGCTCGGCGGGAGAGGTGCACAAGCGCATCCCGATCCCGCCGCCGCCAGCAGTGCTCTTCAGCATTAACGGGTACCCCACTTTGGCTGCCGCAAGGAGCGCAGCGTCGACGTCCTCGAGCAGTCCGCTGCCCTGCAGCATGGGCACGCCGTTTTCTGCCGCGATTTGTCGCGCGGTATGCTTCAGACCGAAGTCGCGCATCTGCTGCGGAGTGGGGCCGATGAATGCGATTTCATGCGACGCGCAAGCCTCGGCGAACCCTGCGTTCTCGCTGAGAAATCCGTACCCAGGATGAATCGCCTCCGCACCAGTTTTTCGCGCCGCTTCCAGCAGCGCGGGAATAAGAAGGTAGCTTTGTGCGGCCGGCGCCGGGCCGATGCAAACCGCTTCATCCGCTTGATCGACGTGCAGCGACGACCGATCTGCCTCCGAATAAACCGCGACCGAAGGAACGCCCATCTTTCGTAAAGTGCGAATAATGCGGCACGCGATGGCCCCGCGATTGGCGATGAGGACTTTGCGAAACATCACAGCCGCGCTTCCCAGATCAATACTTCGACAGGAGTCGGGTTGTAGGCATTGCAGGGATTGTTCAATTGCGGGCAATTGCTGATCAGAGCAAGCACATCGATTTCCGCGCGCATCTCAACGTACTTGCCGGGGTCGGAGATTCCGTCCTCGAAGGTAAGCTTGCCCTCCGGGGTCACGGGAACATTCATGAAGAAGTTGATGTTGCTCGTGATATCTCGCTTCGACATGCTTTGGCCCCATTCAGTGACCGATTTCAGGAAACTGTTGCGGCAGGCATGCATGTGGCGCTTTTCGAGGGCGTAGCGAACCATGTTGCTTTCGTTGGCACAGGCCCCGCCGAGGGTATCGTGGCGCCCGCAGGTGTCCGCCACAATGGTGAGCAACGCGGTGCCTGTAGTGGAGATCAGCTTCGTGCCCGTCGTGAGATAAATATTGCGCTGCTGCTGAATGGTGTCTTGCGCGCTGTAGCGGTCCGAATAGTCGTGCGCGTTGTAGAACAGCGTGTCGACAGCTTGATTGCCGTGGAGATCGACGATGCGGAAGTACTGGCCCTTTTTGATTTCGTGGATCCAAGGGTCGCCCGCCAGAATAACGTGGCGGTAGATCGCCTCGGACGGACTGAGGCTGCTTTCAACCAGATTCGTCGCGGTCATGATCGTGGTGGTCGTTGTGGTGGGCATGGTTGTCCTCACAGGAAATAGCGCTCGGTCAGCGTGAATCCGCGCCCGTTCTCGGGCCGCGAGACTCGGCATGGATCTTCGGCAGCGGGCGGCGGCACCCGGCGAATCGACACTTGTACGGGCTTGGGCTGATATTTCGGATTGGGATCGAGCGGGTGCGGACAGGTGTTGAGAATTGCGAGCACATTCATCTCTGCTCGCAACTCAACGGAATCGCCCGCCTTGGAGTTGCCGGGGACGAAGCTCATTCCGCCGTCTTCAGCCACGTCGACCCGGCTGAAGAGATTAACATTGGCGACGAGATCGCGCGATCCGAGTCCCCACTTGCCGAGCTCGACCAAAAAACTGTCCCGGCCGTTCTTGTGGTTGTTGTTGCGGCTTTCCTGATAAGTAGAAGGACCGTATTTCGCATTGATCAGACTGGCGTTGGAAGTTCCGCCAATCGGGTCGTGCCAGCCCACGGTATCGGCCGTGACCGAGCAGAGAATCCGGCCCATATCGGAATACAGGACAAAGCCTGTGGTGAGGCGTGCGATCTGCTGGGCTTTGAGCGTGTCCGGCATGTTGTAGCGTTCGACGGGACACTCGAAGTTGTAGAAGATTGCGGCGGCATTCGCTCCGCCTTCCGGATCCACTACGCGCAGTGCCGTTCCGCGTTTCAGGACATGTGACCAAGTGGCCCCTGGCTGAATGGTTTCCTCCCAGAGAATGGGCATTTCGCTCATATACACAAACACCTCGGATGCTTAGGATGATCGATCGCAAAAACGGGCGGGAAGCTACAAAGAGGCGGGAGGGCCACAGCAGACGCACATTCTCGTCAGGCGCAGATACACGTCGAGCGTAATGTTCGCTCGTGCGTTCCGGCCTGCGAGTCCATACACGTGGCGTAGTCTCGCACAAACCACCCAGGCGCACCAATCACAAATTCCGCTGTGCTGGATCGAGTTCTTCGATGAGAGACCGACAAAAGGGGTTGTGCTCGCGAATGTCTTTCATATGACTTGTTCATTGGCGCCGATGATGAAATCATTCTCGTTACGCTTCCAATCTGAAGGACAAGGGACGCCCCGGAAGAAGTCACCGGTGGTCACATTTCTTAACCTCACCAAAAAACGCGGGCGCTCTGGGACAGCAGTGGAAAAGAATCGAGAGATCCGATGCTCACACGACGAAGGTTTCTTGCCACCGCAGCCTGCACCATGGCTGCAGCACGTCTTCACGCGCAGGGGCAAAGCAAGGTCCGGATTGCCCTCAGCGTCCCCAGGGAGGCGACTGGTCCGCATATGCCGATCGACTTTGTCGGCCTGTCGTATGAGGTCCAGCAACTCGCGGATCCCAGTTTTTTTTCTGCGCAGAACAGCGGCTTGATCCGCGAGTTCAAGGCACTCTCGTCAACCGGTGTTCTCCGCCTCGGCGGCAACACCAGCGAGTTCGCTTACTGGAAACCCAAGCCTGATTCTCCCGAACCAGAGCATCCTCAAGTGCGTGAGGTCGTGGGCGAGCCGAAAGCGCATTACTATGCCGTGACGCCCGAGGCAGTCAGCAACCTCGCAGAGTTCCTTCAATCGACTGGCTGGACTTGCGTGTACGGCATCGGGATGGGCACGAATACACCGGCATGCGCCGCCGAGGAAGCGGTCTTTGTCGCCGAGACGCTCGGCGACCGCCTGCAGTATTTCCAGATCGGAAACGAGGCGGATCTATTTGACCGGCACCTGCGCGATCCGAAAACATGGTCGGCCAAGACGTACTTGGAAGAATGGCTCACGTTGGCACGGGCGATCGCAACTGGAGTGCCGGCAGCAAAGTTCGGCATGCCGGATGTTGCTGGCGCTGTGTCATGGCTGACTGAGATTGCTGACGAGTGGCCTTCCGTCCAGACCCCGCCCCACGTAACCACGCTGAGTCATCATTATTACTTTGGCGGCCCGGCAACGAACCCCGACGTCAACATTCCGAACCTGCTGAAACCGGCGACGATGCAAAAAGTGCAGAACACAGCGAACATCGCATCGGTCGCAGCCAGCAAGATGGGTGCGCGGGTACGCATGACCGAAGGGAACACTTGCTATCGCGGAGGCAAGCCAGGCGTCTCCGACGTGTTTGCCGCTGCGCTTTGGGCGGCCGACTATTCGCTGCTGCTCGCCAGCAACGACTATTCCGGCGTCAATCTGCACGGTGGTACTGGCAAATCTGTGGCGAATTCTGTTGGCGGATCTCTGCCTGGCGACGCGCTCCTCGAAGCCAAGGGCGAAACTCCCGAACAGATTGCCGCGCATCCCCATCCTTTCTATACGCCTATCGGGACATTTGGCTCGGACTATGTGTTGGAGCCGGTCGCGTATGGGCTCAAGTTTGCCGGCTCGTTCAGCGGCGGGACACTGTTGAAGACCGAGTCAAAGACCGACTTCTCGACGAAGCTGCAGGCGGCGGGAGTGAATGCGACGGCGTATGCCGCGAAACTGCCTGGCGGGCACACATCCGTGATCATTCTGAATAAAGACGCGGCAGCAGACCTTGAGGTGGAACTCGACTTTGGTCGCGATGCGAGTGGGGTGGTGCAAACCGAGACACTACACGCACCGGCATTAGACAGCCGCGAAGCGCACATCACATCGGCAACGAAGACCGACTCGCTCAAGCAAGGCAAATGCTCCGTTGCTGTTCCCCGTACAACGGGATTACGTGTGACCCTGAGTTGAATCGTTGACAGGTGCATTTCATCTGCGGACAGGTTCGAAGTCGAAATAAGCCAGATTCATGTTTCCGTTGTTCACTATGTGTACCGTGAGAACATTTTCCCCCTTGCTCAGACGGACCTTGAACAGTTGCAAAGCCAGATTCCAGTGATGCCACTGACGCCAGGCAAGTGGGTCTGCTGGATCATTTGTTGTGGTGATCTGCAGAGGTCCAGTCGCGTCCTTTCCGTTCACATCGACTGATATTGTGCCGCCGCGGTTCGATGTATAAAGGAAATCGGCCGCGTATGTTCCCGAATGCGCCACATCTACCGTAACGTTGAACCACTCTCCGGGTTCGGTCCAACCAACATAGAGCAGGTCTGCAGGAGGAACGACCTTGTCGAAGGGGTTGTCGTCGATCGGATCCGGCTTCCGCTGGAACTTCGTGTATGAAGTATCCACTCCCTCTTGGATACGAAATTCATTGAGATAGGTTCCGTCAGCCGGATTCAACTCCCCGCTGCCGTGATTCTTTGGATCGGTATCGTGATACGCGACTCCCTCGCCGCCCAGGTCATAGTAGGCGCACAAGACCTTGCCCGGTATTTTTTGCGGGCCGCCACTATAGCGGCTGTCGTGATAAGGCAAGCCTTTATACTGGCTCAAAAATGATTGAGAAAACGCAGTCGGTAGTACCGAAGCCACCATGAAACATACCGACAACACTCTCTGGTTCATTCTCGAACTCCGTCAGCATCAATCGTGCCACGCAGAAGAATCAATAGATTGGCCGCTCGTCGAGACCATAGGCGAACGACACTTGCCGCAACTCCGCTAGTGCCGCAGTTCAAGTGTGTCCTTTGTTTCAGCTGACCCGTCAATCGTCGAAATGCATAGAGCAGGTGACGAGTTGCTTCGGGTTCAGCCTTGGCCCGTAAATCCCATGCCTGCCAGTACGCCTCGCATATAGGCAAAGCTGGCGATCACGCCCGGCATCGGGTCGTCGGGATGAATCTCATACTCCAGATCGACGAAGCCTTGGTATTTCGTGGCGATGAGCGCTTCAAACATCTTCCGCACTGGCATGATGCCCTCTCCCACCGCGACCTGGCTCTCCTTACTCTGGAAGTTCGTGAGGTCCTTCATGTGCATGTTAAACAGCCGCGGGCCAACCTCGTGGATTGCCTGAACCACATCGGTGCCGGCACGAACCGTGTGCCCGACGTCGATGCAGCATCCGATGCGCGGATCCATTCCCTTCACCGCCTTCAACACATCCAGCGGCGAAGGCCACAATTTGTCTTCCGGCCCGTGGTTGTGGAGGGCGATACGGATGTCGTACTCCTTTACGAACTTTTCCATTCGCGGCAGAGTTTCCGTTGTGGGGTCGCCGGCAACAATAACGCCGACACCCGCCCGCTTGCAGTATTCGAACTTACTGCGGATGTCGGTGTCGTCATCTTTCGCGAAATAGATGGCTCCGGCGGCATGGAGCTTGATGCCCGCCGCGACGTAGTCCGCCAGCGCAGCTGCCTCCTGCTGTGCGTCCATTGGGAGATGATCTTTGACGTCCTTCGCATTCAACGCGAATACGCTGAGTTGCTTCATGAAGCTGATCATCTGGGCGCGACTGAAGTTACGA